>Ga0154520_124_pt1 | contig 77575 bp, 54 predicted proteins | sample RifGroE2_FD_105663 | JGI IMG/M metagenome (GOLD analysis project Ga0154520, IMG submission 105663) | Bacteroidetes bacterium GWE2_40_15
AAAAGAAATCCAATTGCACTTGCAGAGGAGTGTCTTCACCTTAATACATCTCACAGGGTTAATGCAAATGAGTATCTGGAGATCTCTTTCACAAAATGGTTAAAGTTCAAAACCAGCTTCAGCATAGATTTCGAAGCTCAGAAAGAGGATGAATTCTTTCCATCGACAGTTGACTACAGGGTTGGTTACAACACAGGAGCTGTTAGGGTTGCCGAGTATTTCACCTGGGCCAATGAGAACTATTTCACATATAACCAGTCATTTGGTGAACATAATGTGAGTGGTCTGCTGGGCTTCAGTCAACAAGAGTGGAAAACAGATGTTACCGGTCTTAACGGATCTACATTTGTGAGTGATGATATCAGGACTCTAAACGGAGCAGGTACCATTTCGGGTCAGGAGGTGAATGTCGCCTATGGTCACTCAATGGCATCATTCTTCGCAAGAGGAGCCTATGACTATAAAGGAAAATATCTGTTTGAGGTTAATCTTAGAGCAGACGGTTCATCAAGATTCGGTAAAAACAACCGATTTGGATACTTCCCTTCTGCATCTGCAGCGTGGCGCTTCTCAGACGAGAATTGGTTTAAACCTATAAAATTTGTCAACGATGCAAAACTTAGATTTAGTGTTGGTCAGACAGGTAATGAAGCTATTGACAACTATACTGCACAGGGAACATTTATTACAGGTAGAAACTATCTCACAAATGCAGGGGTTGCCCCTTACCAGATGCCAAATGCAGATCTATCCTGGGAGACAACAACCCAGTATAACTTAGGTCTGGACCTCTCATTCCTATACGGAAGAGTAGACTTTATCTTCGATGCATATATCAAGAACACAAAAGATCTACTATATGATGTTCCTATGCCAAACACCACCGGGTTCACCTCAGTTATCAATAATGTTGGAGAGGTTCAGAACAAAGGTCTTGAGTTCTCGGTTATATCAAAGAATCTTGTAGATAACTTCAAATGGAACACAACCTTTAACATAAGCTTTAACAAAAATAAGGTTGTCAGCCTGCCTCAGGAGGTGCTAGTTAACGGTTACATCCAAAATGGCTCGTTTCATATACTGAAAGAGGGAGAACCAATCTCTACATTCTTTGGTTATAAATATAAAGGAATCTATGCATATGACACAGATAACGTAGACCAGCTTAGACACCTCAACAGTACAGGTAAGATATTCAAAGGTGGTGATGTTATTTGGGAAGATATTGATAAAAACGGTTATATAGACCAGAATGACAGAACTATCATCGGTAATGCTCAACCTCTTTTTGTAGGGGGTCTTACAAATGATTTCTCATATAAGAATTTCTCCCTGAATGTATTTCTTCAATTCAGCTATGGTAATGATATCTACAATAACGTAGACTACTACAGAAACTCAATCTTCTCTTATAATAATGTAAGCACAGAGTTCTACTACAACGCCTGGAGAAATCAGGGTGATGTTACAGAGTATCCAAAGGTTGTAAGGAATGACCCTATGCAAAATGAGGCCAGAGTACAAAGCCGTTGGGTTGAAGATGGTTCTTATCTAAAGGTTAAATCTGCAACATTTGCATATGAGTTTCCTAGAAATTTTGTCTCCAAGTTTAAACTCCAGAGTCTTAAACTTTATGTAACCGGGAGCAATCTTCTCACCTTCACAAACTACAGCGGATACGATCCCGATGTAAATACGCTATCTTCCGGATTAAGACTTGGTGTTGACTATGGTTCATATCCACAGAGCAGAACAATCCTGTTTGGGTTAAATATTGGTTTCTAAAACATAGTTAAAAATGAAAAAAATAAATTATAAAATATTTTTATTGGGGTTGGCTATTTTTAGCATAACCTCTTGTGTAGACGCTTTGCTGGATAAAAAGCCTATAAGCAGTTTCTCTGCAGAGAGCTTTTATCGCACACAAGATCAGGCAAAAGCCGGCGTTTATGGCGTTTACAATGCTCTACAATCTGCAATGCACACTAACTTTTCCTTTTGGGGAGAGGGTCGTGCAGATAATGTTAAGATCAAACACGCAGGTGAGACAACTTTTTTGCAGAATAACACCCTTACAGCATCAATAACATCTGCAGACTGGACAGCTCTTTACACCTTAATAAGCAGAGCAAACTATGCAATTGCAAACATACCTAAGGTTTTTCCGGAGAATGATCCAACCGGAAATCAACTTATTGGTCAGTCCAGAGCATTGAGAGCCCTTGCATACTTCTACCTGGTGAGAGTTTGGGGAGATGTTCCACTCATACTGGAGCCTTACACAGAGACTGGTCAGGACATCTTTGTCTCAAGAGAGGGCTCAGAAAAGGTTCTTGACCAGATTGAGGCTGACCTAATATTTGCTGCTGCAAATTGTGTGGAAAAATTCAACACTACAAATGACCGTATTATGTTTAATAAAGGAAGCGCTAACGGGCTGCTTACTCAGGTCTATATGTGGCGTAAAAAATACAACGAGGCAATTACAACAGCAAACCTTGTTATCGCAAATCCTTTATACTCACTTGTTACCACAATGAGTGCCTGGGGGAGTATGTTCTCTGCCAGCTACTCAAATGAGAGTATCTTCGAGGTTGGGTACAATGATACTCAGACAAACGGACTAAGAGTCCTTTATGCAATCGGTTCAGATGCCCACTACACCCCTTCAAACAAATTTATGGCATCTTTTGAGCCCGGAGATCTGCGTCGTTCATATATTTATGACGAAACACAGGCAGACCCTAAAGCGATGTGGAAATATCTCGGTAAAGGTGTAAGTGACCAAATTGCCACACCTTCTAAACAGAATATTATCCTAATTCGTCTTGCAGATATTATGCTTCTTAAGGCAGAAGCCCTTGCAAAACTGGGAGGATCTGCAAATATCTCCGCAGCATTAAGTCTTCTTGTTCCTATCCGAACAAGAGCCGGTCTTAGCCCTGCACTATTAACAGAGGCTCAGGCAATCTCTATGTACGGTTCTGTTGAGAATGCAATTTTGCACGAAAGGTCTATTGAACTTTGCTTTGAGGGACATAGATGGTTTGACCTGGTAAGAACAGGAAAGGCTATCTCTACTATGCAGCCTATCAATGGTCTCAGCAACGAGAAGAACTTGGTTTGGCCAATTAGTACAAATACAATTGACAAGAACCCAAATATAGTTCAAAATGAGTTTTACAGATAGCAGTAAATAAGATGAAAAAAACAGATATAATTCACAATATGAGAGTAAAGGCTGTAGTCTTTGTTATTGCAGCACTCTCTTTGGTCTCTTGCATACAAGAGAGTTTCGATTACGAGTCATCAACAACCTCTGAAACCGGGAAGTTTGCCGGAACTGCAATGGACTTTATCAATAGCACAAGACCATTGGATTCTCTCTCCTTAATAAAAGAGGCAATCTCACTCACAGGATTGCAATCGCTCTATAGTCAGGCAGGTCCGAGAACATTTATCCTTCCGAGAAACCCTGCTTTTAGGGCTTGGCTAACCACAAATAAATATGCCTCACTCGCTGCAGTTCCTGTGGCTACACTTACAGATGTGTTAAAATATCATATAGTAAAAGCGTACTATTACACACAGGATCCTCAGTTTATTAAGAACGATGTTCCAATTATGTATCAAACAGAAGGCACAAATCCTTTGTACTTTTCACATAATAGCAACTTCCAGGTTGTTGTTAACCAAGGGACAAAGAAGTCGTTTGTAATCTTTGTTTCAAACATAAGACCTACTAACGGAGTAATACACGTCTCTTCGGATGTTGTGTATTATCTGCCTTAATTATACCTTTAATCGGGGGATCTCTTCCAAATAGGATCCCCCAATTAACTTCTCTTAATAAAAACATATGAGCGATTTGATAGTTAATAGAATAAAGCGATCTGTTCTGTTTGCGGGTTTTCTCTTGATAACGATGAGCCTCTGCGCACAAAATGGTAAATTTCCCTTTTATGATTTAGCAAAAAAGTATGATTTTGGTGAGATTATGCCAAAAGACCAGGGGGGAAAATTTATTCACGTAGAGCTGTTAAATACAGAGAGCGATGCCATAATCGTACATAAAATAAGGGGTGGCCTTTTATATAAAAAATTTGGCAATCCAATAGATTGGGTTAAGTACGAAAAGAGTGAGCTTGAGACGAGTGTCTGGGTTAACAGACTCTATTTTCTCCCCTCATTTGCCAGAATGTACTATCTTACCAAAGATAAAAGCTATGTAACAGATATGGTCTCTATCCTTAAAAGGTGGATAGAGGATAACCCGCGTATACCGGGATCTGAGAGAAAGAGTTTTAACTGGAGAGATATGCAGGTTGCCTGGAGGGCTATTCACCTCAGCTGGTGCTACTACCTTACAGAGGAGGCTCTTTCCGATTCAGAAAGGCAACTGTTTGCAGATATCCAGAACCATCACTCACAAGCACTCCTATCCTGGTTTGCCAAACAGCCATTAAACGACTTTAACCATCAATCTCACGGGGCATTGGCAATGCTCTACCTATCTACACTTTTCAACCATACAGACACAAACGGAGAGTTGCTCTCAAACGCAATAAGAATTCTTACCCACCATTTAGATAACGCGCACTATAACGATGGCGGGAACATTGAACAGATGTTCGGCTACTTCCCTTTTCAAACCTCAATCTTCCGGGATATTTATCTTCTCTGCAGTGCCAACAATATTAAGTACCCCGAAAACTTAATACCAATGTTGCACAAGATGACAAACTACATCTCTGCAATGGCACAGCCAAACCAAACAATGCCCCCATTGAATGACTCTTATGCTATGGGCATTATTCCATCAATTGAGATTTTAAACGGAATTCTCGGAACAGATATCACCTCTGAATCAAAAATATCTGTCTACTACCCCGACACTCAGATTGCCGTAATGCGCAACCATCCCGGCACAAACAATAACTCCTGGTATCTTTTACTGAATCCTGCCAGAAGAATAGGCTCCCACTCACACGCCGGCAGACTGGGCATCTACTTATGGCTTAATAACAGACCTGTCCTAATTGAGGCCGGATGCTGTAACTACGACAAGCCAATCAAAAACAGCTGGTACAGAACATCTATGGCACATAACACCGTCCTTATAGACGGAGAACAGGATGCAGAGTCATCTTCCAATGTTGAGTACGCAAAAAAGAGAGAGACCGGGAACAGAATTACAGAGTGGATTGATAACCCAAATTACAAATATTGTAAAATGGTCTCACCGGCAGATGACCCTACCAACCTAAATGTTAAATGGGAGAGGAGTGTTGCCCTCATAAGAGATGAATTTGCAATAATTTACGACTCATTTTCAAGCAGTGAAGAGCATAAATATGAGACTCTTTTCCATACTCCACCCGTGGAGTTGCTACTCGACAAAACCTCTAAGGGAATAACTCTCTATAAAGACTCAATTGTCTCTATCATCCCTATAGAGAGGGATATAATACACAATATTGAGATTACAGATCAATATTTTTATCTTGACGGAGCAGATCTTAAAGCTCCGATGGTTAACTATATAATCAAATCTAAGGGGGCAGTTAAGTCGGTATTTATTATTCTGCCTAAGTCCGAAAACTCCTCTAAGATAAAGATTGAGAAAAAGGAGTCCTCTCAGGGGTTAGGACTGTTAATTAAGACAGCCCGGGGAGAGGAGAGTATCTTACTGTTTAAAAACAGCGAATCGCGAGAGATTAAGCTATTCGGAAAGCAGAGCAGTAAACCTTTTGAACTCTTTACAGATAAAAATTTCGTTAATAACTAACAGCAAATAACTATGAGAAAACTAATCTCTCTTTTAACGGCACTGATTATCTTTTCCGGCGCTTATTCGCAGGCAGTGTACAATATTACACCCTACCCCAACTCTTTGATTGCACAGAGCGGAAATTTTAACTTCAAAAATAGCATCACCGTAAGTTACGACAAGGAGTTCTCCTCAGAAATCGGAATCTTTAAAGATCTTTTTTACAACCAATTCTGCATAAATCTTATTAACTCTACATCCGGTGATATTAAGATCACAAAGAGTAAAACATTACAAGAGGGCTCCTATAATCTTACTGTAGAAAAGGGGGGGATAAAGATAGAGTCCGGCTCAAAATCGGGCAGTTTTTACGCCTTGCAGACACTTCGCCAGCTTATAACACTACAGAGTGACGGCTCATATAATATCCCGGCCTGTACAATAGCAGACTCACCGGCATTTGTATGGAGAGCCTTTATGCTGGATGAGTCCAGACACTTTAAAGGTAAAGAGATAGTAAAAAAGATGCTGGATCAAATGGCTCTGCTAAAGATGAATGTATTTCACTGGCACCTTACAGACGACCAGGGGTGGAGAATTGAGATAAAAAAATATCCTCTTCTTACCCAGGTTGGAGCGTGGAGAGAGAAGACACAACTGAAATACGCCCCAAAAGATAGTGCAAGAGTCTATTACGACTATCCTCACGGAGGTTTCTACACTCAGAAAGATATTGCAGAGGTGGTAGAGTACGCCTTAAAAAGACATATTATGATTGTTCCGGAGATTGAGATGCCCGGTCACGCTACGGCAGCCGTTGCCTCCTATCCCTGGCTATCTGCAAGCGGAGATATCATTAAAGTGACGGGAGATTTCGGAATATTTAAATCTACCTACAATGTTGCCGACGAAAAGGTGTTTACATTCCTGACAGATGTGATTACCGAAGTTATGGCTCTCTTCCCCTCTAAGGTTATACACATTGGTGGCGACGAAGTTAAATACGATGAGTGGAATGCCAGTAAAGAGGTGAAGGAGCTGATGGCCAGAGAGGGGCTTAAAAACCCTTCCGATGTTCAGGTCTTTTTTGTGAACAGAATGTCAAAATTCTTCGATACCAAAGGTTACAGAATGATGGGATGGAATGAGATTATGGGTAAAAATATTCACGAGTGGTCTGCAGAGGAGAATTCGCAGCAGACTCTTTCAAAAAACAGCATAGTACACTTCTGGAAAGGAGAGCCTGCTCTGTTGAAACAGGCACTTGAAGAGGGGTATGATGTTGTTAACTCTAACCATTGGGACACATATCTGGACTACACATACACCCGAATCCCATTAGAGAAGGCATACAACTTCTCTCCCATTCCACAGGGGCTGGATCCTAAATATTCCAAAAATGTACTCGGTTCCGGCTGCCAAATGTGGAGCGAATATATCCCTAAAGTTTCTGACCTCTACCGTCAGGTATTTCCAAGAGTGGCTGCCTATGCAGAGGTTGGCTGGACAAAGAGTGAGAACAAAGATTTCTCCCGTTTTCTCAATTCGCTCAATGTATTAAAGAGATATTGGGACACTCAGGGAATCACATACTATCCGGATTACGCTAAATAGAACAATAATGAGTGTATTTAAAAAACCCACATATATCATCTCTATGGTGATACTCTGCTCGCTCTTCTTTATTTTTGGATTTGTCTCCTGGGTAAATGCCATTTTAATACCCTATTTTAAAATAGCTTGCGAGCTGACTCATACACAGGCCTACTTCGTGGCGTTTGCATTCTATATTGCATACTTTGTGATGGCAATACCGGCATCTAAGCTTCTTAACAGATTTGGTTTTAAAAAAGGGATGCTTATCGGCCTTGCAATGATGTCTTTAGGGACATTGATTTTTGTTCCTGCAGCCTATACGAGAACTTACGGAATCTTTCTTTTCGGTCTCTTTTGTATCGGTACCGGACTGGCAATTCTGCAGACGGCAGCCAACCCGTATGTAACCATAATAGGGCCTATTGAGAGTGCCGCGAAACGAATAAGTATAGTTGGGCTTTGCAATAAATTTGCAGGTATTATCTCACCCCTTATTTTTGCTGCTGTGATTCTTCAGGCAAGTGACGGTGAGATGTTCCAGCAACTTAAAGATGGAGTTATTATGGGAGCAGAGAGGGAGTTGGTTTTGGATGAGTTGATTCAAAGAGTGATGGTACCCTATGCATTTCTATCTGCACTACTTCTAATCTTTGGCTTCCTGATAAGATACTCCCCTCTTCCGGAGATCAACACCAGAGAGCAAAATAAAAGTGCAGATGCATCCAGCAACGAAAGATCTTCAATATTTCAGTACCCATATCTTATCTTAGGCGTTCTCGCCATCTTCTTTCACGTAGGAGCTCAGGTGATATCCATAGATACGATTATCAACTATGCGGGAACAATGGGTATTGAGCTGACAGCGGCAAAAGTCTTTCCCTCATATACAATGTCTTGTACATTAGTGGGCTACTTTATCGGCATAGTTCTAATCCCAAAGATATTGAGTCAAAAGAGGGCACTGCAGATAGCCACCTCTCTCGGGTTGATTCTCTCTATCGGAGTCATCTATATCTCGGGAAACATTGAACTCTTTTCCCATAAAACAGATATCTCAATTTGGTTTCTGGTTTTAATGGGGATGCCCAATGCCCTTATCTATGCAGGAATCTGGCCGCTCGCAATTCGGAATTTAGGCAAATTTACAAACCTGGGCTCCTCTTTACTGGTAATGGCGCTATGCGGAAACGCATTCCTGCCTGTAATATACGGCTCCTTTGCAGATTCATACGGAGAGAGACTCTCATACTGGGTTTTGGTTCCCTGTTTTCTCTATCTCATCTTCTATGCATTCAAAGGACACAAGATTGAGCACTGGAAAAAATCTCCGGCATTATGAGCAGACTAAAGATATTTAACGGCAATATAATCACCCCATTTGAAAATTTGGGAATCGGTACTGTTTTAACAGATAACGGCAAGATAACTGCCGTAGAGAGGGGAAATATTGAGGTGAGAGGTTACACGGAAGTTGATGCAAAAAATAACTACATAACCCCCGGGTTTATAGACCTTCACACACACGGCGGCGGCGGCAGCGACTTTATGGACTCCACCACAGATGCATTTATTACAGCAGCCAATATGCACGCAAAACACGGGACAACACTGCTTTTCCCCACCACTCTTGCCGGTGATAATTTGGAGCTCTACTCATTTTTTGATACATACGAAAAGGCCCTCCCTCTAAATACCAAAGGGGCAAGATTCGGAGGAATCCATCTTGAGGGGCCCTACTTCTCCTATAACCACAGAGGGGCTCAGGATCCCAAGTATTTGCGAAACCCGAATCCTACAGAGTACAACGCAATTTTAGAACGGAGCAAAGATATTGTAAGGTGGAGTATTGCTCCCGAATTACCGGGATCTACAGAGTTTGCACACACTCTCACCAAACGAGGTATTCTACCCTCAATTGCTCATACAGATGCAATCTATGAAGAGATTCTGGAGGCTTTTAAGGCAGGGTTTACACATATAACCCACTTCTACTCCTGTATGAATGGTATAACCCGCAGAAATGCATTTAGATACGCAGGTTGTATAGAGGCAGGATATCTTATAGATGAGATGACCGTAGAGATAATTGCAGATGGTATTCACGTACCGGAACCATTAATGAAGTTAATATATAGATTAAAAGGGGCCGAAAACATAGCGTTAGTGACTGACTCTATGAGAGGAGCAGGTATGCCGGATGGAGAGTCAATTTTAGGAAGTTTAAAAAATGGACAAAGTGTTATAATTGAAGATGGTGTGGCTAAACTTATTGACAGAACTGCATTTGCGGGAAGCGTAGCAACTGCAGATCTGCTCGTTAGAAACGCAAGAGACATTGGAGGAACTTCTTTAAAAGAGGCTGTCAGGATGGCTACCTCAACTCCTGCCCGTATCGCAAACATAGGCGATAAAAAAGGGAGGATTGCGGTTGGGTATGATGCAGATATTGTAATTTTTAACGACAATATAGAGATTCAAAGCACAATCATTGATGGTGAATTTATTTAATCAAGAAATTAAAATGAGAAAACAATTCTATAAAGATAGACTGCAAATTAAAATCTTTGAGACAAGAGAGAAGATGGGCTTAACGGCGGCACAAGAGGCCGCACTTTACATTAGAGAAGAGTTAAAAACCAAGAGTGAACTCTCAATTGTATTTGCATCTGCCCCTTCTCAAAATGAGTTTTTATCCTCTCTCCTGGAGCAAGATATTGAGTGGCAAAAAATAAATGCTTTCCATATGGATGAGTATATTGGTTTGCCGCATAACTCCCCTCAGGGGTTTGGTAATTTTCTCAAAACAAAAATCTTTGATAAAATCCACCTGAAATCTGTGAACTATCTTTCCGATTTGGGAGAGGATCCCTCTCAGATTTGCAAAGATTACTCTATGCTGCTCAAGAAATCTCCTATAGACATCGTATTTATGGGAATTGGCGAGAATGCTCACATCGCTTTTAATGACCCTCACGTTGCACTATTTAGCGACCCGGAGATAGTTAAGATTGTATCTTTGGACTTAACTTGCCGCAACCAGCAGGTGAATGACGGTTTTTTCTCAAAACTGGAAGATGTTCCGACCCACGCAGTAACAATGACTATTCCTGCCCTATTAAGTGCCCGAAGAATCTTTTGTATTGTGCCTGCTCCTTCCAAAGCAAATGCAATAAACGCTGTTATCAATGGAGAGATCCTCGAGGAGTCTCCGGCATCAATCTTAAGAAGGCATAATTTTGCTACATTGTATTGCGATAAAGAGAGTGCTAAATATCTATTATAAATTAAAACCGGAAGATATGAGAAAAGGTGTAACGAATAACTATTTGATTGCAAAAATTGCTATTCTCTTAAGTCTGCTAATCTTCTTATCTGCAACAACCAAAGCATTCTCCTCAGAGAGATCTGAATTCGCAGTTAAGGGATTTCATATAGATCTCCGGTGCCAGATAATGACAATGCCGGCACTCAAATCTTTTGCAAAGGAGTTGTCCGGCTTTGGTATTAACACAATTATTATGGAGTGGGAGGCTACATTCCCTTTTAAAAACCACGCAACTCTTTCAAATAAATATGCATATAGCGAAGAGGAGGTAGACTCATTTATAAAATATTGCACCACCTTAGGTATAGATGTTATCCCTCTGCAAAACTGCTTCGGCCACGCAGAGTACATCCTCTCCCACGACCGGTATGCACATATAAAAGAGGATAGAAAGGAGGTCTCTCAGGTGTGTCCTATGAAGGAGGAGGAGTGCATAGAGATCTTTTCTGAGATTTTTAAAGAGGTAGCATCTAAACACCCCTCAAAATATTTTCATATCGGAGGTGACGAGACATATCTGCTGGGCTCCTGCAAACTTTGCGCTCAAAAAGCTGCCGAGGTGGGCAAATCCAAACTGTTTGTAGACTATGTAAAAGCTATGTGCAAAATAGTAAGTGACCTTGGCAAACAGCCAATTCTATGGGCAGATGTTATCTTAAAATACCCGGAGGCTGTATCGGAGCTTCCAAAGAATGCAATCTTTGTTGACTGGAACTATGGCTGGAAGAATGACCACTTTGGAGATATCAATAAGCTCTACCGGGCTGGGGTTACATTCTGGGGATCTCCGGCAATAAGAAGCCATCCGGATAATCTCTATTTAACACAGTGGAACAAACACTTTAGAAATCAGGAGATTTTCATTCCATACTGCAGAGAGAAAAACTACCAGGGGATTGTAATGACCTCCTGGTCAAATGGTGGCACTTACGGCTTCTTGTACGACACCAACTGGGAGGTAATTCAGATGTATCCTATTCGCTATGTCTACCCGCTCTCGGGATTTCGGATCATTGTTGCCTGTTACGGAGAGGCTCTAAAAACAGAAGGTGCAGTTAACTCAGAACAGTTTGTAGTTAATTATGCTATGGAGAGATTCGGCCTCACCAAAGGAGAGGGAGAGAAGTTGTGGGAGATATTGACTGCACCGCAAGAGGTGCTTGTTAAAGGAGAAGATCTCAACAAAAAAGGTGTAACGGAAATCCTGGCAGAGACTAAAAATCTGCGTTCTAAACTTTATAGCTTAAACCCAAAAACCAACCTAAAGGAGTTCGATCACTTCAAACTGATGTTTGATATTCGTGTTCAGTATCTTATGTTCAAGGAGATTGAGAGTGAATATGAATCTTCTGCTTTTAACAGAGAGCTTGCACCCCTGTTTATTAAAAAACTGGAGCCCCTTGTTAAAGAGGCAAAAAATATCAATAAGAGATTTATCTCACTCAACAAAGGATTTCTTTACCATCAGGAGTTGGTAGAGATAAATGGTCTGAGAACAGAGAAATTGTTTAAGATTTACTCAATAATGCAAAACCTCACAAAAAAATGAGCCATACATTAAAAGCGTTAATATTGGGGTTAATTTTAATTACCCCGCAGATTGTGGTAGCACAATCCTGTTCAAAAGAGGGTCAAATCCCGGGAGTTACCGCTCTAATGCGTTCAAGAGCAAATGATTTTAAAAATGTTATTGAGACAGGAGGGGAATCTCACCTTCGGTCAAGCGTCTATGTCTACGCTTCGAGAACCGTAAAAAAATACATAGAGAACCCGCAAGATTTGGTTGCCAAGCTTGTGATGCTTGGGTTTACAGATGTCTATATTGCTTACGACAAACCATCTTCATCTCTCTATATTCCCAAAAGCTGGTACCTGACATTCAACAAACTGGCTCACGAAAATGGTATTAAGATACACGCACTGAGCTTAAGCAATCTTAAACTCTATGTTAGTGACGACCCAATCAAGGAGGATCTGGATTGGATAAAAGAGTTTAACAACTCTGTAGATGCAAACCAGAGGTTTGACGGAATCTCGGCAGATTTAGAACCTCATATACTTAAAATCAACTCTACCCGCCGCCCGGAGGGGCTCACCCTTGCCTGGCAGGAGAACTACGGAATTGGTGGAGATAATGACCTGCTGCTTAAACGCACCGTTGAGGTGATGTCTCTGGCAAAAAAAGAGATGGGCTCACTTACTCTCAATCAAGCTTTAGGCTTTTTCTTTCAATCGCGATACGACACCGGCCTACTCTCCTGGGGTGGTGCACAACAGTTTTTACAATATTGTGACCAGGTTGTGGTTATGGCATATAACTATCAGGCTAAAAGGGTTATCGAGATGGCCACCCCTGTATTGACAGCTGCTGCAGAGTACCCAAGATCTGTGAGTGTTGCCGTAAAAACTAGTCTTAATACCCTAGGAGATGACGGCCCGCTTACATCATTCCAACCACAAGGTTGGGACAACCTAATCATCTCTTTAAAATATATTCTCACCGAGGCGAAAAAGTTCCATACATTCAGAGGGCTGGATATATTTGAGTTTGGGGGGCTTGAAATTATGTGGGAATCTAAATAGATTTGGAATATGAAAAGATATCTGCTTACAATCCTATTCGCGATATTCGCCTGTAATGTTTACTCGCAATGTGAATACGATGTTTTCCTGCTTATTGGACAATCTAATATGGCCGGAAGGGGAGTACTTCTCGAAAGTGATTACTCAATTGTGGAGGGTGTATATCTGCTTAATCCGGAAAATAGTGCAGAACCCGCATCAAATCCGTTTAACAAATACTCTACAATTAGAAAAGATCTTGCAATGCAACAGATGTCGCCTGCATACAGTTTTGGGAAAACAATCTTCGAAAAAACAGGTCGCAAGATTCTTCTTGTTGTAAATGCAAGAGGGGGCTCAACAATTGAGGAGTGGTCCAGGGAGAATCCTGAAAAAAACTACTACTCACAAGCCGTAGAGAGAACAAAAGCTGCCCTTAAAATGGGTCGGCTTATTGCCATAATCTGGCATCAGGGAGAGGGAAACAGTGAGGAGCCGGGTGACTATTTAACGAAATTAGCTGCTTTTGTGAAGGATCTAAGAGAGGATCTGGGGTGTTGTAATGTTCCATTCATTGCCGGAGAGATAGCCCCCTGGTGGTTGCCCTATGCCACAAATTTCAATCCGGTCATTAATAGAATATCCGAGGTTATCCCAAATTCTGCCTGCATATCTGCACAGGGGACAAAAACCGTCTCAAATGAGAAAGACCCCCATTTTGACAGGGAGAGTCAACTGCTTCTTGGAGAGAGGTATGCTTCCGTGGTTTTGCAAATGTGTTACCAACAAATAAAGTGATTAAAGAGCTGCATCTAAGTTACTATGGATAAAAAGATCATAACATTTGGAGAGATAATGCTCCGTTTGGCCACTCCCGGGTATCAAAGATTCTCTCAGGCGAGAGAATTTAATGCCACATTTGGCGGAGGCGAAGCTAATGTGGCAGTCTCTCTTGCCAATCTGGGTATGGCAACAGAGTTTATTACAAGGTTGCCTAAGAACGATATTGCAGATAGTGCTCTTATGAATCTTCGAAAATTTGGAGTAGGCACAACCCATATTCTAAGAGGTGGAGAGCGAATGGGAATCTACTTCCTTGAGACCGGTGCAATTGCACGACCAAGTAAAGTGGTTTACGACAGAGCGGGATCTTCCATATCGGAGATTACCCCTAAGATGGTCAATTGGCACGAGATCTTTAAAGATGCCTGCTGGTTTCACTGGACAGGAATTACACCGGCTCTCTCTCAGGGGGCTGCCGACACCTGTTTTGAGGCGATCTCGGTGGCCAGGGAGATGGGTATAACCGTGTCTGTGGATCTTAACTATCGCAAAAATCTGTGGAGATACGGGAAAGAGGCATCTGAGATTATGCCCGCTCTTGTAAGGGAGTGCGATATTATACTTGGTAATGAAGAGGATGCCCAAAAGATATTCGGCATAAAACCAACCCACTTTGACGTGGATAAAAACGGAGGAGAGATCACTCCAGAAGATTTTGAGCCCGTGTGTAAAGAGATCGCCTTGAAGTTTCCAAAAGCAACTAAGATTGTAATCACGCTCCGGGGCTCCATAAATGCAAACCACAATTTATGGGGAGGAGTAATGTACACTGCAGATAAATTCTATAGCTCTAAATTGTATGATTTAACACATATTGTCGACAGAGTGGGTGGCGGTGACTCATTTATGGGTGGCCTTATCTATGGATTGCTGAATCATCCGGATGATGGTCAAAAAGCTCTCGATTTTGCAGTTGCCGCCTCATCACTTAAACACACAATTTACGGAGACTTTAACCTGGTTACATTAGAGGAGATAGAGAGAGTTCTCTCCGGAGATGGAAGCGGCAGAGTCTCTCGTTAAATATAACACTTTTATTATGAACCTGTTTGATATTAAAGGAAAGGTAATCCTAATTACCGGTGCAGCCGGCATATTGGGGACAAAAATGGTAGACTATTTTGCGGCACAATCTTGTAAAGTGGTAATCCTGGATAGAAACGAAACTGCGGGTAAAGCTCTGGAGAGATCCGTTAAAGAGAGAGGTCAAGAGGCCCTGTTTTTACATACCGATGTGCTGAACCGAGAGCTGCTTGAGCAGAACTATGCCCAAATTATATCCCTATACGGCACTATAGATGTTCTCATAAATGCCGCCGGTGGTAATGTGCCAGGTGCAACAATCCCCCCGGACAAAACAATCTTCGACCTCGATATGGAATCTCTGAAGTTCGTGGTAGATCTAAACCTGTTTGGCACCCTTTTACCAACACTGGTTTTCTCCAAAATAATGGCAGAAAAGAGGAGAGGCATAATTATCAATATCTCATCTGAATCTGCCATAAGGCCACTTACCAGAGTTGTCGGCTATGGAGCTGCAAAGGCAGCTGTTACAAATCTCACAAAGTATCTTGCCGGCGAGTTCGCAATAAAATACGGGCCACAGGTAAGAGTTAACGCAATTGCTCCGGGTTTTATAATAACCGAACAGAACAGAGCTCTTCTGCTCAATGAAGATGGCTCTTACACCGAAAGAGCAAAAAACATAATAGCGCACACCCCTTTTGGACGGTTCGGAAACCCGGAAGAGATTCTTGGCACCCTTCACTGGCTGAGCAGCGACGCATCTGCTTTTGTAACCGGGACCCTTACAGTGATTGACGGTGGTTTTGATGCATTTTCAATTTAATCTTATAATCTCTTAATATGTATCTGTGTGAACAAACTTGGCGGTGGTTCGGCCCCAACGATCCGGTCTCTTTATGGGATATAAGACAGGCCGGGGTAAATGGTGTGGTAACCGCACTTCATCATATTCCCAATGGAGATGTATGGCCGGTTTCCGAAATTGAGAAGAGAAAAAAAGAGCTTGCAGTTGCAGAGTTAACCTGGAGTGTTGTAGAGAGCGTTCCAGTCCACGAAGATATTAAAACACGACGCGGAGATTTTGTAAAATATATCGAGAACTACAAACAGACCCTCATAAACCTATCTCATTGCGGAGTAAAAACCGTCACCTACAACTTTATGCCGGTACTAGACTGGACCCGAACAGATCTGGCCTATACATTGGAAGATGGTTCAAAAGCGCTAAGGTTCGAAAGAGATGCTTTTGTTGCATTTGATCTCTTTCTGCTCAATAGAGAGGGGGCATTTGCAGAGTACACCCCGACAGAGATAGCTAGAGCAGAGGAGAGGTTTAAGCAGATGTCACAACAAGAGAGAGATACCATCACCAAAAATATTATTGCCGGGCTGCCCGGGTCGGAAGAGAGCTTTTCTATAGAGCAGTTCAGACAAGCACTCAATGTATACTCCGGCATTGATGCCCATAAACTTAGGTCTAACCTCATTCTGTTCCTTAAAGAGATTACCCCTGTTGCAGATAAGTTTGAGATAAAACTGGTAATTCACCCCGATGACCCACCCTACTCTATTTTTGGGTTACCCCGAATTCTTAGTACAGCAGAGGATTTTGAAAAGCTTCTCAAAGAGGTTCCCAATGTTTCAAATGGGTTGTGCCTTTGTACCGGCTCATTCGGTGTTCGCTCAGATAATGATCTGGTTGATATTATGCACAGATTCTCCAACCGCATAAATTTTGTTCACTTTAGAAGCACAAAAAGAGATGACGATGGCAGCTTCTACGAAGCCAACCATCTTGAAGGAGATGTGGATATGTACAAGGTGATGAAAGCCCTGCTTGAGATAGAGCAAAAGAGAGAGGTTTCAATACCCCTCAGGCCCGATCACGGACACCAGATTTGTGACGATCTCACAAAAAAGAGCAACCCCGGATACTCCTGTATTGGCCGGTTAAGGGGAATAGCAGAGCTCCGGGGGTTGGAGATGGGAATTGCAAAATCTTTATTCAGTAAATAACTGCTTAAGGCAGATATACCGGCCCGTCGAATCCTACGGGGATTCCGAGCAGCATCCACACTGTTATGAGTATTGCCCAGATAATCATAAAGATTACTGTATATGGGATCATCAGTGATATTATGGTGCCGATTCCGTTCTTCTCGTCGTAGCGTTGTGCATATGTCACAATAAGAGCAAAATAGCTCATCATCGGGGTAATTACATTGGTTACTGAGTCGCCAATCCTAAATGCGGCCTGAGTAAAACCGGGGTGATAACCCAAAATCATAAACATCGGAATAAATACCGGTGCCATAATGGCCCATTTTGCAGATGCGCTCCCCATAAACATATTGAGAAAAGCAGATAACAACAGGAATGCAAGTATAAGAGGAATTCCCGTAAAGCCAATATGGCTCAGGAACTGAGCGCCGTCAATTGCCAGCACCAGGCCGAGGTTTGAGTAGTTGAACCAATATATGAACTGGGCAGCAAAAAATACCAACACGATATATCCCCCTAAACCCTTCATAGAGTGGGTCATATGCTTTACAACATCCTTGTCGTTCTTTACTGTTTTTACAATGATTCCGTAAATAAGACCGGGGATAAAAAATAGAAGAAGCAGACCCACCACTATTCCCGAAAAGAAAGGAGATCTTAGGATTCCACCAGTCTGCGGGTCACGTAGCAGACCATCTTCCGGAATAATAGTCCACGCCATTAAAGCAATGAAAATCAGGGTGCCATACCCTGCCCAGCGCAAACCCTTTTTCTCAACCTTGGTAAGTTGCTCAATTTCAAGCGGTTTTTCTGTCCCGCCATAGACACCGAGCCTCGGTTCTATTATCTTCTCCGTAATCCAGGTTCCCACAATTGTAATCATCACCGCACTGGCAAACATAAAGAAGTAGTTAACCATAGGGTTGATATTCATTTCCGGGTCAATAATCTGCGCTGCAGATGTTGAGAGCCCCGCCAAAATTGGATCCACCGACCCGATTAAGAAGTTGGAGCCGAAACCTGCACTCACCCCAGCAAATGCGGCAGCAAAACCCGCCATAGGGTGCCTTCCCAGAGCGTGGAAAATCATCGCTCCCAAAGGTATCAGAATCACATAACCAACCTCAGATGCCAAGTGAGAGAAGATACCCGCAATAATAATCGCAGCAGTAATCAACTTCTTGGGAGCACCCAATACAAGCTGGCGAACCAGAACAGTAAAGAGCCCCGAACCCTCGGCAACTCCAATACCGATCATAATCACCAGAACAAGGCCCAGAGGGGGAAACTTCACAAAATTGTGCTCTACATTGGTGTAGATCCAGCGAATTCCATCTGCATTAAGCAGATTCTTCACACTCACAATCTCACCTGTGGCCGGATGTGTTGCCTGCAGACCGGCTGCAGATGCCCACCAGGATAGCAGAGCCACAAGAGCTGCCATCATTAAAAATAGGGTTGCCGGATGTGGCAGTCGGTTTCCAACAACCTCAATAGTGTCTAACACTCGGGCAAAACGGCTTTTCTTAGTCATTTTGTCATTAATTTTTTATGTCCTTATCGGGGACGATTAATAATTGAATTTTGAACTAACAGTGTTTTGTGTAAATAATTGTATATCTGCAATATAAAAATTCTAATTTGGCAAAATTCTATAAACTGGTTTTTCAAGAGTCTCATTATCAAAGTGTTTCTCAAAACACTGCTAGTTCAATTTGCTCCACACGCCAAAATTCTCGGTGTAGCCAAAATCTATATCCAGCCCGTTGAACTTCCCGCTCTTGCTATCCTTCACAAACTTAACCTTGAACTCATTTCCATCCATCCGGAATGTGAACTCATTGCCGTTTTTGTGGGTGAGCTTGCTCTTCCAACCCTTTGGCCCAACTGTTATGTAGAGATTTTCTGCAGCGTTGAGATCTACTGCTGATTTTGACCCCTGATGCGCCACCGGGGATTTGAGATCTACTCCCGGCGCTTTTTGCGCTGCAGCACCGCCTGCATCGTTTGTGGTGCTCTTCTCAAGCGTAACAACGGCCTTCCCGAAGAGAGCCCCTTTGTCGTATGTGCCTGTGAGGAGTTTGATATCCGGAGAGGCCTCTTTTGCCTCCTCTGCCGCTTTTTTGTCGGCTGTTCTCATCCCCTTGCGGGCAGATGCAAGCCACTCCTCGTAAAACAGTTTATTGTAATCCTTATCCGGGAACCCTTTGTAAAGATCTATCATCCGCCTCATTATCGCATAACGAGGGAATGCCGGAGCCTCCGAGTTAACAAGAATAGTTATCCCAAGATCCATCTCCGGGAAGTATGCGCAAAGGGTGGTGAAACCCCAGGTGGTTCCCGTGTGGAATATCACCCTGTAACGGCTGTTCTGCTCAATAAACCAGCAGTGACCATAGAGAGTTATCTTCGACGAATCCTGCGAGGTGATTGTATGCCCTTTACGCAGATAGTTCGCCTGCTCTTTTGAGATAACCTGCTTTTCATTGGCAAGCCCCTTGTTAAGATGGAAAAGGGTGTATTTTGCCATATCGTTTGCGGTGGAACTGATAGAGCCCGCCGGCCCAACAACGGTAAGCCAGTGAAGCGCCTGCTCATCGCCATAAAGCGGATTTACAGCCACCGAATCTACCCAGGTGGTATCTGAGAGTGCCCTCCCCTTTTTGTAGACAAATTCGTGAGGGTTTGCCACATTCTGTGCAGCCTTGAACTCATCCCCAATAACCCTGCTCGAGCTCATCCCGAGAGGTTTGAAGATGCGCTCTCTCACATTATCTTCCCAACTTTTGCCTGTAAGCTTCTCAATTATCTTTGAAGCAATTATAAACGTGATGTTATTATACTCGTATGAGCCTCTCAGGCTGTACTTTGGCTTAAGTAACGGCAGCATATTCCAGATATCCTCCCTCCCGTAACCCATATTCGGAATATAGGTTCCAAGCTGGCCCTGAAGCCCCGAGTGGTGTGTCATAATATCCTTAACCTGGAGGTTACTCTCCACCCACTTGTCGTACATTTTGAAATCGGGCAGAATATTCTTCACGGTATCTTCCCACTTAACCTTCCCCTCATCTACTAGCGAGGCCATCACCGCCGCGGTAAAGGATTTTGAGACAGAACCAATCTGGAACAGTGTGTTGGCGTCCACAAGCTTCTCTCCATTTTCGCCACAGCTTTTCCCGCTATTTTCGTCACAGCTTGCACACATCTCTTTCACGCCCAATCCGCCGGACCAAATCATCTTGCCATCCTTAACAATGGAGATGGCCATTCCGGGAATCTGCCACAACTTTTGAACCTCTTTGGCATAATCTACAGTTTTTTTGACAATTACATCATTGTCCTGACCACTTAGGGTTGCTGCCTGAATAAAAAAGAGCAGCATTAGTAGGGCGGTAATTCTTCTCATATTTGTCCGGTTTTTAAGTGCCGGAGATTACATATCTGCCGGCAACGGTCACAAAGATAATAGAAAATGGAAATCTAAATTGCTATATTTGCTAATCAATATTTCTTGTTTATGGCAAAGATCAAAAAGGGCTGGTTTTGTACATCTTGTGGCAATGAGAGTGCAAAATGGCTGGGCAGATGTCCTGCGTGCGGCGAGTGGAATACATTGCAGGAGGAGATTATATCCAAAGATAGCGGAGGTGGTGGGGCAAGAGGTATGAGCTTCCTTCCTGTCCAGAACTCCAGGCCACAACCTCTCTCAGACATCAGCTTTACAGATGAGCACCGGATTTCGTTAGGGAACGATGAGCTGGACAGAATTCTGGGTGGCGGGTTGGTTTTGGGCTCTATGGTTTTAATAGGCGGAGAGCCAGGGATTGGCAAATCTACACTCTCACTGCAGATTCCTCTGCATTGCCCCAACCTTAAGACCCTTTATGTCTCCGGTGAGGAGAGCGCCAAGCAGATTAAGCTGCGTGCACAAAGGCTGGGCGGCATACACGACAACTGCTACATTTTGTGTGAAACTCTTCTGGAGAATATCCTCAACAGGGCAAACGAAAACCAGCCTCAACTCATAATTGTAGACTCAATTCAAACAGTATACTCTCAAGTAATTGAGAGCTCGCCCGGCTCTGTGACCCAGGTTCGTGAATCGGCCGCCGCCCTGCTAAAATATGCCAAGGAGACAAACACTCCCATCATTGTGATTGGGCATATCACCAAGGATGGGATGATTGCCGGGCCAAAGATTCTGGAGCACATTGTAGATGTAGTTCTCCAGTTCGAAGGGGATACCAGACACTCATACAGGATTTTACGCAGCATCAAGAACAGGTTTGGATCTACCGCCGAGCTGGCCATCTTCGAGATGATTAACACCGGGCTGCGCGAGGTGAGCAACCCTTCGGAGATGCTCATCCCGATGCACAAAGAGAACCTCTCCGGAATTGCCGTTGCAGCAATGCTGGATGGCTCGCGCCCATTCCTGATAGAGACTCAGGCTCTGGTTAGTACAGCTGCATACGGAACGCCACAAAGGTCGGCCACCGGCTTCGATGTGCGCCGTACAAATATGCTGCTTGCAGTGCTGGAGAAGAGAGCCGGATTTCACCTCTCTGCCAAAGATGTCTTCCTCAATATGGCCGGTGGCCTCAAGGTAACCGACCCCGCTTGCGATATGGCCGTCGTATGCGCCATCCTCTCCTCCAACTTTGACGTTGCAATCTCCCAGCGCATCTGTTTCTCCGCCGAGGTGGGCCTGAGCGGTGAGATCCGCCCCGTCGCCCAAATCGAGCGCCGCATCGCCGAAGCCCAAAAACTCGGTTTCGAAAAGATCTACATCTCCACATTCGGGAAACCATCAACATCGGCAATTGGCAAACAATCAACTGCGGCTATCGACAAACCATCAACCACCGCATCTGCCAAAACCCTCAAATCCCACTCAATTGAGGTAATCACAGTCCAAGATATCCCGGAACTGGTGAGAAAGTTGTTTAAATAGTGGCGGGAAAACTAAGAGTTTCTTCCCATAGAAATACATTATATTACCTATTTCAGATGGTAAATGACCAGGAATGGATTGTCGGTTTCCGGGTTGTGGGATTTTAGTATTTCCAATTGTTTTGGAGATAGCGTCTCCTCGGAATAAAACTTATTTTTATACGATTGGTAAAGTATCAGGTAATTGTTATAAGCAGAAAAGTAAGAGAACTGAATCCCCTCTTTAGTTTCCCTGAATACATCCACTTTCCCGCTAATCTTATCTTTAAAAATACATAAAATACCGAAACGTACTTTGTATAATACAGATGTGATTGCAAATCTGTCTGTTTCGTGTGATCCACATCTATAGAATGTTGGATATCTATTATCTTCGAAAATATCTGTCAAATCAAATACTTCTCTTTTTTGTATCATCTTTAATTTATACTTAAGAGCTTTCCTAATTCTTGCCTTGGTAAGATTATTGCTCCCGAAATCCCAGTTATATACAATCCTTCTGTTTGGATCTGACATATTTAATACATTATTATTTAAACCTACTGACGAGAAATATAATGAATCATCATAAGTGTAAACGGAGCCGGTTGTTAATCCAATTTCAGGCATCTCATCTTCTCCTAAGCATTTGTCTATAATAATCTTGTTTTTAGACGAATAGTAAACTGCTCGATACTCATTGCTTGAAAGAAATAACAAAGTATCCTTGTTTATCGCATAGACATTGTTATATGATTTAACCTCTTCGGGAAGCTTTGTTTTTGAAATAAAATTTCCATCTAAATCAAAAGTCAGTATAAAGCCCCAGGGTACTAAAAGAATAAGTTGATCATTAAAACTATTGATGTTAAAATCTTCAACTCGTTCGTACTCTTCCGGACCTCTTCCCAACCTGTTGATTTTGAATAGGTAGTTCCCTGTTGAATCAAAGCAAAAAATTACCTGAGACCTACTATCAAAAATATAAAACCTATTTTTATAAGGAATCACTTTTGATATTCCTTTAATAAGAGATTCGTTGTTTGTCTCCAATTTTAATATACTGATTGAATCGGCAAGATCAAAGATCGAAACCTCATCGTTTCTCTCCAGCTCAATTGATGATGTGTCGTCGTTACTTTGACAACTGCAAAGCGAAATGAAGATGATTGTATAGATTAAATTTCTCAAAAATAAGTATGAATTAATATAAATTATTAACGCACAAAATCTCTTCGAATATATATAATAAATTATTATTTAACAAACATTTACATCTTTATTTTGGGAGTAGGGCTGAATCTTTCTGCCAGTTTAACACGCACACTTACAGTACTCTGAGAGTGATTTTTAAACACCTGTAAACCAGTCTGTTTCACATAACACTGCCAGTTCACTCTTTAGTTTGCGCAGCAGAGCTACAAAAAGATAACTTAAAGGGAACATAATCCCCAAAAATTATAACTTAAAGTGATTATATCCCCAAATTCACAAGAACCTTGAGAAGGTTGCGCCAATTTACAAGAAAAACAGTGAAACACCAACAACGCTGAGGATTGCTCCCAGAACTTCGATGAAGCTTATCTTCTTTTTGTAGAGCAGGACATACGGGATGAGGATTATGATGGGTGTAGTTGCCATAATTGTAGATGCAACGGCTGTGTTAGTGTGCTGGACGGCCATTAGCGAGAGTGATACTCCCACAAACGGGCCAAAGATGGCTCCCATAAATATCGCTGCGACTGCTTTGCGGTCCTTTATCCCTTTGCGCAGAAGATCGGCTCTGCGGGTAAGGAAGATGATAAGTGCAAAACCAATAACTCCGGTGATGATTCGCATCTGCGTGGCAGCAAATGGAATAAAATCTGCAACCTGCGAACCTTTGGAAGCAACGGCGTAGTGGTTCATCCCAATCTTGCTTAATACAATTCCAAGTCCCTGTCCCAGAGCCCCTCCCAGCCCAAGCAGTACCCCCTTCAAAGGTAAATGCAGATGTATCCCCCTCTTCGCAGAGATTCCCGGATCTGTCACCACAGAGATGCTGCTCACCCCGGCCACCAGTGTATCATCTTTTATCTGCTCACTGCCGTTTGATTGAGAACCGTTTGATTGAGAACCGCTTGACAGAGAACCACTTGACAGAGAACCACTTGGTTGAGTTTTCCCGCCTCTTTTCAAAATTGAGATTGCAATTCCGGTCATTGTTACAGCCATTCCCAGGAACCCCATCGGGGAGAGATTCTCTCCAAGCATCATCCACCCGAAAAAGGCTGCGAAGGGTGGAGCAAGGGTCATTAGAAGCTGAGAGAAGCGGGCAGTTATGAGGATGTAGGAGTAGAAAAGGCACAGATCTCCAAAGACAAAGCCCACCAAACCGGAGAGCGACATCCAGAGCCAGGTCTTCCCATCTGCATTGGCCGGCATAAAGGAACCGGTAGTGAAATAGAGCAGAGTTCCCAGCAGGAAGAAGGCAAAGAAGAGCCTGAGCAGATTCACCGCCAGCGACCCGATTCTGTTTCCTGCAAATTCGAAAAAAAGTGCCGTAAATGTCCACGATACCGCTACAGCAATCGCAATGAGCTCACCAAAATATTGTTGCATTTAACAGGGTTTTGAGTCGCAAATGTAGAAAAAAAGATAGTTTTTGATTTGTTTTTAAATATAGTTTTAGATAAATTTAAACTTTACTCCAAATTAACTCTTTTATGAACAGATTTTTAAGTGTAATTTTCGTGTCTATTCTGCTCTCCGTCTCCTGCATTAATGAGGGTGCAGATGCAGAGAGCGATATCAAAACAATAGATGTCGCAGGAGCTATTGGTAAAGGGAGGGTGGTTCAGCTCTCCGAAATTGCAGAATCTATTGAGTACATCCCACTTGAAACAAATCCGAATTGCTTGGTAGCCAAGCTTACGTGGAGTTCAGCCATTTTTGAGAAAGAGAAGTTTTATATTAAGTTCAACCATTCAATTTTTGTATATGACAAAAAAGGGGGATTTCTGTTCGAACTAAACAGACAGGGAAGAGGGCCACAGGAGTATGATTATTTAAGCGATTTCTGTGTCGAGCCAAATGGGAATATAATTATAAGATCTTTCGAGAAATTTATTCTGTATGACAAATCGGGGAAATTCGTTAAAATTCTGGCAGATAAGAAATACGCCCCCGGAATAATTTTAAAGAAATGTTTTCCTTTGGATGAAAATATATATCTGTTCACAACAGAACTTAGAAGAGGCACAGATAATGAGTACTCTGCAATTATAATGGATCTGAAATCAAATAAAGTCTTTAAGATTAGATATCCCGACAAAGAGAGAGAGTTTGTGAAGTCGTTGCCTAATATGTACAGATATTCTTTTTATGAGATAATCGCTATGCGTTCCGGCGATGGGATTCTTCTGATAAATGGTCTGGATCAAAATATTATGCGTGTGGACAGCAATATGAATATAGATACTCTTTTTCAAATAAATTTAGGGAAACACAGCCCAAGGGATATCCCCGGAGGTATTTTCGACAGAGGGGGCGTTGGTTCATCTGTACACCGTTATCTATTTCCTTTTGAATCCTCCGGTTATATATTTGCTCAGTTCAAGCTGGGGACATCTGCACACAAACCAAGAGTGATGTTAAGGGTTAGTGCAAAATCTGAAGATGATACATTTACCTCAGATATCTCTTGTTCCCTTTTCAATAAAAGAACCGGAGAGTTTTTTCTGGTAGATCAGCCGGAGAAAAACCAGATTGGTTTCCCGGATGATTTTGAAGGAGGGCCGGCCGTGTGGCCAGTGTACGTTAGTACCTGTGACCACATTTTGGCCTACATTAACGCCCTGGATCTCATCACATACTCCGAGACCCATAAAGTCTCCGATAAATTCCGGGAGCTGGCCGGCCGCCTTAAAGAGACCGACAACCCGGTAATGATCTTGGTGAAATTAAAAAAATAACCTTGTCAAGCTTACATTTCGTAGGCTGCCATATCCAGCAGGCCGTGGCCGGAGAGGTTGAAGAGCAGCACTTCGCTGCGGCCGGCCTCTTTGGCTTTAAGGGCTTCGCGGATGGTTGCGGCAATGGCGTGGCAGGATTCCGGGGCAGGAATTATCCCTTCGGTTTTGGCGAAGAGCCGGCCGGCGGCAAAAGTTTCTTGCTGTTCTATTGCACAGGAGTTTACAAAACCATCTAGTTTGAGCTGGCTAACAATTTGTCCACCACCGTGGTAGCGGAGGCCGGCCGCGTGAATCTGTTCGGGCTGAAAGTCGTGGCCCAGGGTGTACATTGGAATTAACGGAGTCATTCCTGCAGTATCGCCAAAGTCATATTCCAGCACACCTCGTGTAAGCTTTGGGCAAGCGGCCGGCTCTGCAGCAATTAGCTCAACAGAGCGCCCCCCCGTAAGTTTGTGTCTGAGAAAAGGGAAGGAGATTCCCGAGAAGTTGGAGCCGCCTCCAAAACAGGCTATCACCTTATCGGGATAGTCGCCTGTCATCTCCATCTGCTTTTCGGCCTCAAGACCAATAATAGTCTGGTGCAAAAGGACGTGGTTAAGAACACTGCCCAAAGAGTAACGAGTGTCGGGTGTGGTCACGGCCATCTCTACTGCCTCCGAGATTGCCATCCCAAGACTCCCCCTGCACCCGGGATCACTCTCCAAAACACTCCGGCCATAATTAGTTAAAGATGATGGAGAAGCGTGAACTTTTCCTCCATATGTATTGATAACAATTTTCCGGTAGGGTTTCTGCTCATAACTCTGTTTAACCATAAAAACAACCAGCTCTATCCCGAAGTACCCGCACGCAACACTCATTGCAGAGCCCCACTGACCGGCACCAGTCTCGGTAGTGAGTCTCATAATTCCCTGCTTACTATTATAATAGGCCTGCGCAATTGCAGTGTTCAGTTTGTGAGACCCCACAGGACTTACACTCTCGTTTTTGAAGTAGATCTTCGCAGGAGTGTCCAGTGCCTTCTCCAGCTTACGAGCCCTCACAAGTGGCGTCGGCCGGTAAATCTTATAAAGCTGCACAATCTCATCCGGAATGTCAATCCATCGCTGAGCAGAGAACTCCTGCGCCACCAACTCTTTTGCGAACAGCCCCTCCATCTCTTGTGGTTTAAGCGGCTCTCTGGTTTGTGGGTTAAGTAAAGGACGGGGCTGGTTTGGCATATCTGCCACAATATTATACCATTGCCTCGGGATTTCGCTCTCTGCGAGCTGGAATTTTTTGGTTGTTTTCATCTTGTTTGTTTTTAGAAAATATTGAATTTTATTTTAGGTTTTGTTTTGTCACTTAATTTGATTGCAGATGTTTTTTAAGTTGATTTTGCAGATTGTGTTTTTGTGATTGCGGTTTTTTGCTCACCGGGAGAAATAAAAAAAGGCCCGGAGCGTGAGCGCCGGACCTTCGTATATCGGTTAAATTAAATTAATTCACTTTACCTACTTATCATCCAAACATAGCCGTGCTCACAGATCTTACCGAACTGTGCCACCACCATAGTTGTATGTTAAGGTTTTTTATCATCGTTTTTCTTCGGGGCAAATGTATAAAAAAAATTTGAACTGGCAGAGTTTTGTGAAACTTTTTAATTACAAGGCATTTAAAAATTTCATTATAAGGAATTTAAATAAGTGGCTTTTTTATATTGCAGATAAACAGCTAATTACACAAAAGTCTGCCAGTTACCATCCTGGCTTTACCAAAAATATCGCGTTTAATCTCGACTGCTGTGTAACCAGCCTCTTCGAAAATCGCGGCCGTTTCAACTGCAAGATTTTCGTTTATCTCCATAAAGATTGCCCCTCCGGGTTTAAGATATGCAGATGCAAGCCTCTCCAGAGCCCGATAGAAGAGCAGAGGGTCCTCCTCCGGCACAAAAAGCGCCTCTGAGGGTTCATAATCAAGCACATTGGATCTCATTTGTGCCCTCTCCGACTCTTTGACATAAGGAGGGTTGCTCACAATAATGTCAAGGTCGCCAACCGGAAACCCTTCCGGAGATTTTAGCAAATCGTAACTAAAAACATTTGGGGCAGATAAGCTATCGGGGGCAGATGAAGAGTCGGGGGCAGATGAAGAATAGTGCAAAGAAGAGAGGTTGCGTGCCGTAACTTCAAGTGCTTTGGGCGACAGGTCACAGGCAAAGATTTGTGACTGCGGCAGATTGCACTTCAGGGCAGCGGCAATACAACCCGAACCGCAGGCCGCGTCAAGAATTCTCAGGGTGGCAGCCTGGCCGTTCCGGGTGGCGATTTGGCTGAGGACCCAGCTGACAAGCTCTTCGGTCTCGGGGCGGGGAATGAGTACGCCCTCCTCAACGGAGATTTTTAGCCCAAGAAACTCTTGGTAACCAAGGATGTACTGGAGTGGGCGGGCGGCAGCAATCTGCTGCGCAGCACTTTCGAGTTCACCAATATGTTCGGGCGCAATTGCACCGTAGGGCTCCACCAAATGCTCATAAGCACTTATCCCGCAAAAGTGCTGCAATAGCCTTGCGGCTATCGCCCGCCCCTCCTCCTTCCCATAAAGATGGCCCCCCATCTCCACAACCCTCTCAATATAATCTTTGTAAACCATTTTTTATCATTTTTTTCACATTCATCTCAGAGCTGTAGAGACAAACACCTTTATTTCAACTACTTAGCACTATTGTGCTGATTCTTTATTTGTCTGACTTTAAGCCTTTTGGCTCTATAGCTCTGAGATGAACCGCCCAAACATTCCCCGCAAAATCTGACGCATACAAAACCCCTTCACTAACCACGATATTCCCCAAAACAGGAGCCCCGAGATTTATCCGCCAGCGAAAAACCCCGTTACGCGCATTCACACTATACAGATACCCGTCATTTGCACCAAAATAGATCACCTCCTCATACTCAACACCACTCCCGGGTGCAACTTCACCCTCAACGCCACTCCCGGGTGCAACTCCGCGTTCTCCGCCATCCCTGAGACTCTCGCCGCTTCTAGCCACTCTGTCCAAAAACGCCCCACTCTCTACAGTCATCTGAAAATCTTTGGTATATGGCGCAGTGTAAATTAGAGCCGGGTTGGTCTTGAAATTCCAGAGCTCTTTGTACCCGTTCTCCCGGTCAAATGCTGCAACCCCCTTATCTGTAGTCCCTACAATAAATAATTTATCGGTCACCACAGGGCGGGAGTTGTTGTTAATGGTATAATTGATCGCGTGCTTGACCAACTCTTTACCGCTCAGAGGATCTACCTCCATTATATGACCCGGCGAAGCGTAAAAGAACCTCCCCTTAAAGAAAACAGGCGAGTTATCTGCAATCCTGGTATCATCGTCCCTTTTCTCCCACAAAAGCTCACCGGTAACGGCATTGTGTGCAAACCTCCCGGTCCAGTATGCCGCTGTGAGCAGAACGTCGGACTCCGGCTCCACCATAGGGGAGGCCACGGTACACACACCACCCCGCCAAGCCGTATTCTTCCACAAAACCTCTCCGTTTGAGACCTTAAGCGCCGTAAGATAATGGCCGTGACCCGCATAAACAATCCCATTATGAACTGTCACCCCCTGAGTATAAACAGGATGCAACTCCTTCTCCCGCAAAGACTTGCTCCACAAAACCTTCCCCGATAATGCCTCAATCGCATACAAATTTCCAACCACATCACACGCAAGCAGAGTCCCCTCCCAAAGCGCCATATTGTTCTTGACAGAGTTGAGCAGAGGCACCCTCCAAACAACCGACCCGTCACTTTTACGCATCGCGTGAATCGCACTCCCACCCTTCCCATTATCGTCAAAAGTTGCAGATACCACCAAATCTCCCACAACCAAAGGCGATGTCATAAATGTATGGCTCCCCAAAGATGTCACCCACTTGATTGTCGGTCTAAAGGCATCCTCCTTGCGCGGAGTGAACGCCCCAATATCTGCAGGCACCCTCGCCACCCCCTTCACAACCATCCCGTTGCCAAATTTCGCCGTCACAACAGCCCCGCCAGCCATCCCCGAAGCACCTTTCCCGCCAGCCATCCCCACACCCGGAAGCGTTGCCCGCCAAGTCCATTCACTCACTTTCTGCAGATGATAATCTGCCCCGTTAAACCTGGCCGTCACCTCCGCCACATCCGTTCGTGTGTCATAGACATTGGCTATCAGCTCATAACTACTATCTGCAGATACTTTCTCGTTTGCAGATAATTTCTTATTTGCAGATTCTTTCTCGTTTGCAGATAATTTCTTATTTGCAGGTAATTTGTCTTTTGCAGATGCTCGCTTTCCCAAAATATTTGCCGGGTAGATTGTAGCTGCAAGATGCCCTTTCAGCGATGCGTAACGGATTTGCGAGTCGAGATTCCCGTTGCGGTCAAATTTTATCAACCTAAAGGAGGATGGGGTGTGATCTATCCCACCCTTATTGGGAGACATAGTTGCAATGGTCGTTACACCCTTCCTCGGAGATCTCTCCAATAGATTTATATGATAATGGGCATACAGATAGGCCTTGAGATTATAATCCAGAAGATTTACAGATACCTTCTCCCCTTTTAAATGGAAATCATCTCCATAACCTACAAAATGGTGATCCATCAAAATAACCGGCATACCCACAGGTATTGCATCCAGATCTTTTTTTAGCCAGGCGTATACATCATCTGCGCTATAGGAGGGCTTTCTATCTCCCTGCAGTACAGGGATGTTAACGAAGTGAACCCCACCGCTGTTAAATGAGTACCACACCGGCCCGAACAACTCTTCATACAACTCCTCGCCGTAGGAACCATCTACCAAATCGTGATTTCCCAATGTGTAAACAGCCCTCACCCCCAGATTTCCCGAAGTGAGCTCCCGGGCGTGAAACCTCAACCCATTCTCATAGCAGATATCCCCATTGAAAAGCACAAACGCAGGCCTGTTATAGACAACATACTCCTTAAGCACATCCACCCAATCCTTATGGATTCTCGCCTCAGTATCACCCAAATGCAAAAACTCCGAACGTGCCGCCGGACTCTCAGACCCTCCCGACATCCTTTTAGAATCTCCCACACTCTCAGAACGTGCCGCCACACTCTTAACCACCCTAAACACTAACTCATCTGCACCATCCACACTACCAATACCCCCCTTGCCATCAACCCTGTAAAAGAAACTCCCAACCTGCTCATAACCGTCCGGCGTACTCATAAACACAAACCTCGCCCGCTCCACCGGCACAAACGAGAAACGCCCATCTGCACCACACCTGTACACACCAAACCCATCCGACACCACAACCCCCGTAACACCCCTGCCCCTCTCGTCCAGCACAACGCCCCGAACAACCTCTATATTTAAAACCTCAGATTGCTCATCCTTACCAAGTTTGCCGGAAACACTACTTGCCTTAATAGTTGAAATAGTGCAGAATAGTAAAACACCTATTAGAAATATTCTTTGTGGAATTTTTGTCATCTTCTTCTATTTTTTGTAACGATTAATCATAATTTAACGCCACTAACGTTCACTTTAGCCCACTTGGTAAACTAACTAACTTCCAGCTTTTTTCGGTGAATTTCATTTAATCCTGTTTTTTAGTTGGATAAAACTCTTTGCAACGCTCTCTTCATCAGGAATTGTTCTGTAGGCTAAAGCGGATAGTTCAGTTTGATATTTTTCCTTTATTTGGTCCCAAATAGTCATAAAGTCAATGATTAAGGGAGATTCTATAATCTGTTTCGTTTGCCAGCCAGTGGGCTCTTCAAACATTTTCTTATCGTGTTGCAAAATAGTATCAAACTGCGTCTTAAACGAATCTGATGCTACAAATTTTTCACATTCAGGATCTTTCATTAAAAAGTATAAATCGTAAAAATGGCGAATCTTCTTAGAGATACTATCAACTGTATTTTCCTCGAATGAAACCCGAATTAGTGAAACCATCTTTTCCAATAAAGTTTGCTCTTTGCTTAACACATTTAATTCAAAAGATTGAAGGTCATAATGTTCTATGTACTTTTCATTCCCAGTTTGTATAAAGAATTCAAATATAAAGCTTTTTATACTGAGCCTCTGAAAGGGGTAGGGATTAGCAAACGAATTAATCTCGACAATCAATTTATTGTTTTCATTGTTTTTTTCTATACTCACATATTCAAAAACTGACTTTCTGAACCTAGAACCTTTACTGGTAACACCATCTATTTTTAACTCTGATAAATCCGGTGTAATCTCCTTTTCAATTGTTCGTATGATGGTTTTAATTTCATTTCCAGTTCTCCCTATGTCGCTTATGATGGCAATGTCCACATCTTCTGAAAATCGCTCAATCAAATCGTAACCTTTTGTAAGCGAAGTCCCTCCTTTAAAAACTGATTCATCAAAATACTTACTTTTTGCCAATCGGCTTAATACCAAAGTTATCCAGTAATCCTTCTCAATAAAATCCAATTTAATATCAAGATGTTGCGATGCTGCTCTCAAGGTATCAGAATATAGTTTTAAATCATTATGTAACGTCATACAATATTCCATTTTTCGGTGGTGGATAGTACCTTTGATGCACCAGAGAGTTTATACTTTGAAATTGGATTCAATGATTTTAAAAGTGAATCTGTGGCGTGGGTTCGTTGTAATTGCTCTAAAATAGCACCTAACAAAGCCCTTGTAGAAGGAGGGTATTTTAAAGCCAAACGAATCAAGGTGTTGACATCTTTATCAGAAAAGACTTTTATGATAGCTAAAAAACGTCTACAGGAATCGCTTATACTTGCATCTGGAATTTTTTTTATATAACGTATGGCATCCAGCAATTGCAGCAATGGAATATTCTCTTTAGTTATGGTGTTTTTTTGCTTTACAAAAGCAATTTTATAGCGTTCTCTTCTAAAACTGGGGCGAACTTGATTTTTGCCGATTTGTATTGTATTACTTACTTGAGTGGTTAATGCTAATTTGTTGTAGATACTGTAACCTGTTAGATAGCCTGTATTCTTTCCGTTATCTTCCAGCAGGTCTTTTACTACTTGATATTGAATGGGTTGAAGTTTGCCAAATACTGAATTCTCAGGCTTGTAATATTTACCTTTGGATAGTTTGGCTATTTTACCCGAAGACACCAAACGGTTCAATGCTTTTATTACCGCTTCCTTTTGATTCACCTCAGTCGTAAAATCTAAGTAGGTGAAAACAAATCCTTTCGGAAATTTATTAATTGTAAATAATATGTATTGAGATGTTTTCATTGTGCTAAACCTAATGCAAAGATAGTAATTTTGTCCAGTATATTAACAAAATAACTGGACATTTTATAATTTTTATCTCCACACGATACACTAACACAACAAACCGGGCGAGTTTTTACGGGTAAAAATTCTCAAATGAGCCTCACATCAGTTTAAAGATACAATCTTAGAGACAAATATCCCCTGAATGTGTACCCTCGTGCCTATTTGGCGAAACGGGAATGAATAGCTACTTTTGCTTTATGCATACAGATAAATCAAAACTGACCGAGAAAGAGCTGCTTCAAGAAGTAGCCGGTGGAGATGCAGAATCATTTAAGTATCTGTTTGACAAATACAAGAACAAAATATACTCGATGTCTATGTACATCACTCACTCTGAATATGTTTCAGAAGAGATAACGCAAGAGGTGTTCTACAAAGTCTGGCAACACAAAGCAGAACTTGGTAAAATTGAGTTCTTCAATTCATATCTGAGAACAATTGTCACAAATGTTGCCTACAACTATCTTAAGCGATTGGCAAACGAAAAGTTTATCCTTAAATCTTTATCCAGGGAGTCCGCCGAGAGCAGCAACTCAACAGAACATACGGTATTGTTCAATGATTATCAGGCTATTCTGGAACAAGCAATTCAGAAGCTCCCCCCTCAGCAAAAAAGAGTCTACATACTTAGCCGTCAGGAAGGTCTTAAACAGGAGGAGATAGCAAAAAAGATGAATATCTCCATCCATACTGTTAAAGAGCATATGAAAAGTGCCATTACATCTGTAAGGAAATTTGTAGATAACAAGATTCAGTATTCAATTATTGCTGCGGCACAAATCTTTTTCAACAACTGATTATAACTGTTTCTAGAAAATTATTTTTCTAATTTGCAAGGAGTTGATGCTTTTCTTGTAAATATTTTATTTCCCCTACCCCCACTTTTTTTTCTGCCAATTGTCTTTAGTGCCAAAGAATCACCCGTAATTATGAAAAAAGATAGATTACATCTGCTTTTTAGAAGCTATCTCGAACAAACTCTTTGTGAGAGCGAAGAGACAGAGTTAATGCGGATACTTGCCGGATTGAAAGATGATGAGCTTAAGAGGTTAGTTGAAGAGTGTTATGACACCTTGCCCGAAACTTACAAATTGGACGAAGCAGCTTCCGACAGAGTATACAAGCTTCTTGTTAAAAGAACATCCACAAAAACATATCTGCCATCCTTCGCAAGAGGAGTATTTTTTACCAGATTTGCCGCTGCCGCTGCTGTTGCAATTATCTTCTTGACCGCCACTCTCTATATTTTTAATACCGAACCCGAGAACCCGGCTAAGGAGATAAACAAGATCGTAGAGATTGCCAAGCCTTTAGAGAAACCACTCTATAAAAACGATATAAAACCGGGTGGAAACAAAGCCATACTTACACTGGCAGATGGAACCAAAGTGGTGCTGGACGATGTCAAAGAGGGGAAACTCCGGGAGCAGGGAAACACTACCATTATAAAGCTAGACAGCGGAAAGTTGGCATACAATACAAGGTCTGAATCTCCAACACTTGAAAAGATTGTTCAATACAATACTCTCACTACTCCACGCGGAGGAAAATATTGCGTTACCCTCCCCGATGGAACAACCGTTTGGTTAAATGCGTCTACTACAATAAAATTCCCTACCAGCTTTACAGGAAAAGAACGAAGAGTAGATCTTAGCGGCGAGGCCTATTTTGAGGTTGCCCAAAATATTGAAAAACCATTTATCGTTTTTGCAGCCAATTCAAGGATAAAAGTTTGTGGTACACACTTTAATGTAATGGCATATCCAGAGGATAATGAGTCAAAAACAACACTTTTAGAGGGTTGCGTAGAGGTCTCTCCTGTAAAGATTAGTAAGAACAGATTTGAAAATAGTGTTGTAACACTTACACCCGGCCAGCAGGCATCAATGAATAATATAAGCGAGATAGAGGTTAGAGAAGCCAATACCGAAGAGGCAATCGCCTGGAAAAATGGTCTCTTTATCTTTAAGAATGAAGAGATTGAGAGTATAATGCTAAAACTTTCACGATGGTACGGAGTTAATATTATCTATGACCCTTCATATAAATCAATACGCCTAACCGGGAATATCTCAAGATCTGAGAAGCTCTCTGCAGTTCTCAGAATGCTGGAACTCACAGAAACTGTAACTTTTATGATTGAAGGTAAAAACATAACTGTTCTCCCATTCAATTAAGGAAGAATCAATTGAAAAAACCTAAAATATACAACTAAAAATAAAAAAGTATGGAATAGCACTTTAATAACAAAGGCATCCGAATATAAAAAAGGCAGAATCCCGTGGGGCGGGATCCCGCCTGATATCCGGCAGTGCATTTAAAAATCGGGATTAATCAACAATGTAAAAACACTAACCAAACACACAAAAGTATGAAAAAATCTACATTTCTGCTAAAGATGAAACTAACCTTTCTTTTTATGACATTAGCTTTCCTGCAGGTACAGGCAAAAAGCTATTCCCAACAGATAACTCTAAGTGGGCAAAACGCTAATTTAGAGGATATATTCGTAGAGATTATGAAACAGACCAACAGCCATTTTGTATACTCTGCCGAGATGCTGATGGCTGCAAAACCTGTTACCGTAGATCTTTCTAACGCCACTCTGGAAGAGGCTTTAGAGCAATGTTTTCTGGATCAGCCTCTTACTTATATAATTGAAAACAATACAGTTATAGTTAAAATGAAGGAACTTCCACCGCCTCCTGTAAAAGGGGTGGTTGTGGATGAGCAGGGTATCCCATTTGCATTCGTTAATATAATGGTAAAAGGGACCACAACGGGTACTTTTACCGATGAAAAGGGAAATTTTACAATCAACGCCGCAAAAGGGAGTATTCTCGTATTTTCATTTGTAGGTTACCAAACCCTTGAGGTAACTGTCGGAGATGGTCCTATTAATGTGGTTCTTAAAGGTGGAATTAACCTGATTGACGAGGTTCAGATCATTGGATACGGGACAACAACTAAAAGACAAAGTACAGGAACTATAGCTACCATAAAGGGCAAGCAAATTGAAACCCGGGCCGTGACAAACATTATGCAGGCACTACAGGGACAGGTTACAGGAGTCTCCATAACTAACAACAATCCGGGTATCGGAGCTCCGCTAAGTATTCTTGTACGAGGCGTAACCTCAATCTCATCAGGAACAAACCCTCTCATAATTGTTGATGGTGTTATTATCAACTCAAATCCTGGGGACCTTATCTCTTCTGCCTCTGCTTCTGGTACAAAAGGAGGTTCACTTACCTACACAGGTGGTAATAATGTACTCAACAGCATAAATCCGAATGACATAGCAAGCATAGATATCCTTAAGGATGCCGATGCTACAGCAATATATGGCTCACGTGGTACAAACGGAGTTATCCTTATCACTACAAAAAAGGCGACCCTAGGCAAGACCAAGGTTGCGGTAACCTTTGCATCTGGTGTACAATCATCGGTTGGTCTCACAGAGAGATTAAATACAGAAGAGTATCTCAAGCTTCGTAAGGATGCCTTTGCAATAGGAACAATGAGTGCAACCTCTGTTATCAACCCAATTACCCCAACTACACAGAATGCACCAGACCTTATGTTGTGGAGCCAGACAGCCTATACAGACTACACAAAGATGGAAGTCGGCAACCCTGCCCCAGCCTATAATGCCGATGTTACGATCAGCGGAGGTACAAAAGCGATAAACTTCCTGGTATCGGGCAGTTACAATAAGGTATATGACACACAGATGTTCGATCCTTATCAGGAGAGGGCCACTGGTCGTATGCAAATTAATCACACATCGGCTGACGACAGGTTTAAATTAATGATAAGTACAGTTTTTGGTATAGAGAATCAGAAATTCACTCAGCTAAACATGGGTAACACATCGGCTGCCACAATGATAAATGTTCCCAACTTTGAACTGTACAACACAGACGGAACCCTTAACTTTGGAGCAGGAAAAGGATATACTGCAGGAGCTTATTACAATCCTATGCCTAACAAGTATATGGAATGCAGTTCCAAAACCGGGAACCTGATGCTTAACGGAGATATCTCATATGAATTCATTAAGGGTCTGGTAGCCAAAGTACAGGTAAACTATGGTATACAATCAAATAAATACCATTTTCTTTTTCCTACAGCTGCATTGAGTGTTCAGACAACCTCCAGCTACCCTACAATTTCTGCCGAACATACCACCAATACTTATAGCTCCCTTAACATCGAACCCATGCTTACCTATACCAGACAGATAAATAAAGGGACAATTTCTGCACTTGCAGGTGCCACTTTCCTTGATAAGGTACAGGATAGAACAGGAGTTACTATAAAGGACCCCGGCAGTGACGATCTGCTATATAGCTGGAGCAGCGGTAAACCAACCACTGCTGCCTCTAACACATACTACACCAGGTTCTCTTCTGTTTTTGGAAGGTTGAATTTCGACTGGGACAAAAGATACATTGCAAATTTCACCTACCGTCGTGACGGTTCATCAAAGTTTGGCCCTGCCAACAGGTTTGCCGACTTTACCTCTGCAGGGGCCGCATGGATATTTAGCGACGAACCTCTCCTTAAATCAATTAAGTCTGTTCTTAATTACGGAAAGTTACGGGGGAGCTATGGAACAACCGGGAATGACAATATATCAGAAAATTTATACCTGAGTCTTCTTAATGTACCAACCAGCACATATACCGGAATGTACCAGGGGGCAATCGGTTTGAACCCTGCAACCTATGCCAACGAACATGTTAAGTGGGAGAGAACAACAAAACTTGACATTGGGCTTGAACTTGGATTCTTCAACAGCAGGATAATGCTGAACACCACATGGTACAGATCACTCTCAGACAATCTGCTTACTACATTGACATTACCTGCGCAGGTAGGTTATAGCAGCTATACAGGCAACTTCCCCGGTGTTATACAAAATACTGGTCTGGAAATTGAGTTGAACACCCAAAACTTTGGCCCAGGCTCTCCGGTAAGATGGACAACAAGGTTCAACATCACACACAACGAGAACATCCTTAAAGAGTTCCCTGGTCTTGAAACCTCTTCGTATAAAAATACCATGCAAATTGGGAGGGCTCTCCCGAGTAGCTCAGGTCTTGAGATGCCATTCCATTTTGACGGTGTAGACCCAGCTACAGGAATGCCTGTTTTCAAGGATATGAATGGCGACGGAGTCTTCAGTACCAGTGACTATGGTGTTAACGGTGCATGGATTGGCACTTCACGTCCAACGATCTGGGGAGGTATGAGCAACAGCTTTGGATATAAAGGATTCAGCCTGGATGTGTTCCTCCAGTTCTCCAATGGAACCTTTACAAAATGGAACAATGTTGATAGCTATGCGCCAGGTAGTATGTATAATCCTTCAAGAGACGTCATCGACAACTACTGGATGAAACCGGGTGATGTAAAGAAATATCCAAGACCATATACGAATATCCCTGGAAGTTCAACATATACAGCGCCCCTTTCAATGTACTATACTATGAGTACTGCCTCTGTAGCCAGAAGCTACTATATCCGCCTTAAGAATGTACAGCTAGCGTACACACTGCCAGCAAGCTTGATGTCCAAACTAAAAATGGATCAGGTGATGATATACATCAACGGAGAAAACCTTGCAGTCTATACTCCTGTGAAGTTATTTAAAGACCCTGAAATCAGCTCGATAAGGAGCTCCGGATTGTTGAGGGTATTTACAGTTGGTATAAAGACATCATTTTAATACATATAATATAACAGATTATGAAAAATATATATATTAATCCATTCAAGACATTGGCAATACTATTTGCCCTAATTACTGTCTCCTCTTGTGCAAAGTTTCTGGAGACACCTATGCCAACAAACTCGCTTGCCACCAAAACTGCATTTTCGAGTAAAACAACTATTGACGGGATGATGAACCAGATGTATATCACATTTGTAAACAATGTGGCCATAACCACTAGCTTTAACATGGAGGCCTATGCCGACAATACATATAATCCTACATCCAGCTCTACGCCCCAAACTAACGGCGATCAAATGCCAGTTCCATCTGCGAGCTGGAATAATTTATACAGGGCCATATATCTGGCAAATACAATGCTGGAGGGACTTCCCGATGCCAATGCAGTCGGTCTCACTCAAATAATAAGGGACCAATACATAGCTGCTGCTCTTACTGTAAGGTCCATGGCCTATTTCCAATTGGTCAGGTTCTATGGTGATGTTCCGCTTCTTCTGACAAGTGATGTAGAGGCGAACAAATTTGTAGCCCGTACACCAAAGGCAGAGATCTATACTAAGATAGAGACAGACCTTAAACAGGCAATCACACTTCTACCTGCAACCCTTGGTGCCAAATATTATATTACCAACAAATATATCCCTGAGGCAATTCTTGCCAATGTATACCTTACTCAAGGCAAATGGACGGATGCAGAAGCTGCAGCAACAGATATTATCGGCAGCGGTAAGTTCCAGCTTGTAAATATTGCAGACGTGTTCTTACAGAAAAGTGCAGAGACAATAATGGCAACCGGTTATACACAGTATGCAAATGATAAAGCATTACAAGCCGCAGTTCCGGGTGCTTATGGTTGTCTGCCTGCCGGTTCTAATAAAAAAGCATTAGAAACCAGTTTTCCATCTTTATCGGAGAGTCTGGTAACCAGCTTTGAGACAGGTGACTTAAGACGGACAAACTGGACCATTGTAAGTAATACCAATGGCTATTCCAATCCTTTAAACAGGGTATTTAGCTATAAGTATAAATATAATACTGGTATGGATGCAACTGTAGTGATCCCTGTTGGCAGAGAGGAGGATCAGAAGTTTATGAGGCTCGCAGAGATGTACCTCGTAAGAGCAGAGGCCAGGGCATCTAAAACATCTCCTGACCTTACAGGTGCAGCTGCAGACCTTAACCTTATCCGCAACCGTGCAGGGCTTGTTAACACAACTGCTGCAACACAATCTGCTCTTGTCGATGCTATAATTAAAGAGAGACGAGTTGAGTTGTTTTATGAGGGCTTCTCACGTTGGTGTGATTTGGTAAGGACCAACAAGGCTGATGCGATTCTAGGCGCCATCTCTTATAAGGCTTCCAACTGGAAGTCACATATGAAGCTTTTCCCAATTCCTATCGCTGAAATACAAAAGAACCCTGAGCTTACACAAAACCCGGGATATAATTAATCAAATCCGGGATATTTCCAGAGACCCTGCATAAGTTGCGGGGTCTCTTTTAAACATTAAAAATCTACATAACAATATGAATTTAAAATATTTAGTAAATCTATTCCTTCCGGCAGCAATTCTGGTCTCTGTTGCCGGATGCCAGCAAAGCAGCGAGAAATTCGAACTCACAGGCATATTAAAAGGAGTTAAGGATGGCAGTAAAGTAATACTGACACCTGACACCGAAGGGGAAGAGCCTATTTCTGACACAACGTATGTCAAAAATGGCGGATTCACAATCACACGAGATGTTCCGGAACCTGCTCCCTACCAATTAACAATTGAGAACTATCGTTTTCCTATAATGTTCTACGCCGAGAATGCGAAAATAACTGTAACCGTTAATGCTGATTCCTTATCTAAACGCATATCCGGTGGTAAAGTCAATGAAGAAAATTTAAGTTTCCATAGAGGAGTAGCCGATCTATTTAAATCAATCCGTGAAAAGCTCAAAATAGATTCTCTTATGAGACTGGCTGTCAAGGATGAAAACGCCAAAAAACAGATGGATGCCTATTCGCTTGAAATTGAGAATGAATATGATAGATATCATGAGGATTATATCAGTCAGAATCCCTCTTCATATTGCTCCGCTTTTCTCATTAAAGAATCATCGGAAGGTAAGAGTGCAGCAGAGCTTGAAAAGGAGCTTGCTTTGCTTGATCCTAAGCTTAATGATTCAAAGATTGTAAAAAGCATACGCGACATAATTGAAAATCTAAAGACAACATCTGTTGATATTGGATCTTTTACAAACAATGCTCCCGAGATGAGTTATTCCGTTGATAAAACCTTTACAGGTGACCTCCATAAGGATATGGTCTATCTGGCAACATTACCAAATGACAATGTATGTGCGCTCAGGAAAGATGGTGTTGTATGCATTATCAGCCCTAAAGGTGCAAAGGTAAGTGAATTCAAGACTGAGGTTAAGGGAAACCCAAGTGCAATAGCTATTGATGAATCAGAGAACATTTATGTATTTGGTTCAATAACTGAGAAAAAAAGTGTAGAAGCAAGAGGCAAGACATATCAGGTAGATTCTCCTGTAAAGGTAGAGTGTCTGGTTTTCGATGCTAAAGGAACTAAGGTTAGAGCCGTTGAACTGGCAGGTATAGTAACTGCAACCGGAGCCAGAGTTGCAGACGACAGAATAATGGTTGCCGATACAAAAGGCTCAATAATTGTTATTTACAATGCCAAAACAGGAGAAAAAATATCTTCAATCGAAAAACTACGCACTTGCTGCGGTATTCTGGACTTCAGCATCCGAAACAATGAGATTCTTGTGGCAAACCTGGGAGCTTTCAAGGTTAATGGTTTTGATTATTCCGGTAAACCCACACTCTCTTTTGGAAAGCGAGGGAGAGATATTAACGATTTCCACGGTTGCTGCAACCCTGTAAGCGTGGCCTTCCTTTCGAATGGTGGTATTGTAACTGTTGAGAAGGACCCTACTCGTATAAAAACATTTAGCAAAGTGGGTGCCACCGTTATCTCGGGAATTGACGAGCTGGTTAAAGGTTGCAGATATATTCCTATGACTGTTGACACAAAGGATAATGTGTACCTGGCATCCATGACAGGTGGGGTTATAAAATGTTCTCCTGTAAAATAATCTATATTAATACATTTATAAAATGAGTTTAAGACATTTAGTAAAACTACTCCTGCCGGCAGCAATTATGGTCTCTGTTGTCGCCTGCCAGCAAAACACTGGCAAATTCGAACTTACTGGTATATTAAAAGGTATTAAGGATGGCAGTAAAGTAATACTGACACCTGACACCGAAGGGGAAGAGCCTATTTCTGACACAACGTATGTCAAAAATAGCGGATTCATATTTACAGGTGATATTCCTGAGCCTGCTCCGTACTCATTAACAATTGAGGGATTTAGATATCCGTTAAGAATCTATGCCGAAAACGCTAAAATTACCGTTACCGTCGATGCAGATTCTTTAAAAATTGACATATCCGGTAGTAGTGTTAATGATGGACTAAATAAATACCGTACAGGTCTCAACGATATATCCGCAACAGTATACAAAATGTTCAAGATGGATTCTCTTTTGAAGTTGTACCGGGCCACCACGGATGAAAAAGAGAAAGCAGTGATAAAAAAACAGATGGATACCTGTTCTAAGGCTTTAGGTGCTGCTACTGAAAAATATCAGGAGGATTATATCAGGCAGAACCCTGCCTCCTATGTCTCTGCATTCCTTATTAAACAATCTGTAAGAGGTAAAAGTGCAACAGAGCTTGAAAAGGAGCTTGCAATGCTTGATCCAAAGCTCAACGATTCAAAGGTTGTAAAAAGCATACGTGACCTAATTGAGATTCTCAAGACAACAAGTGTGGATATTGGGGGGTTTACCAACAATGCTCCCGAGATGAGCTATGCCGTTGACAAAACTTTCAATGGTTCCGGTTATAAGGATATGACCTATCTGGCGACTTTGCCAAATGACAACATTTGTGCACTAAGAAAGGATGGTGTTGTAACGATTATCAACTCTCAAGGTGGTAAGATTGGTGAATTCAAAACTGATGTTAATGGTAACCCAAGTGCAATAGCTGTTGATGAATCAGAGAACATTTATGTATTTGGCTCTATATCTGAGAATAAAAGTGTACAGTCAAGAGGAAAAACCACTCAGGTTGAAACTCCTGTCAAGGTAGAGTGCTTGGTTTTTACCTCAAAAGGCGGTAAGATAAGAGCCATTGAACTGACAGATATAGTAACAGCAACCGGAGCCAGGGTTGCTGACGGAAAAATAATGGTTGCTGACACAAGAGGTAGAATGGTTGCTATTTACAATGCCGAAACGGGAGAAAAGATTTCTGCTATTGAGAAACTGCGCACTTGTTGCGGTATTCTGGACTTCAGTATACGCAACAATGAGATTCTGGTGGCAAACCTGGGTGCTTTCAGGGTAAACGGATTTGATTATTCCGGAAAAGCTACACTGTCATTCGGACAACGTGGTAGTGGGATCAATGATTTTCACGGGTGTTGTAACCCTGTAAGTGTGGCCTTCCTTTCAAACGGTGGCATCGTTACTGTTGAGAAGGACCCTACACGCATCAAAACATACACAAAAGCTGGTGCCAAGGCTATCTCGGGAATTGACGAGCTGGTTAAAGGTTGCAGATATATCCCTATGACTGTTGACACAAAGGATAATGTATACCTAGCCTCTATGACAGGAGGCGTCATAAAATGTGTTCCTGTAAAATAGAATAATTTTTAAGATGGATCGAAGAAAGTTTTTGGTCAATTTGGGGAGGGGAGCGTGTGCACTTGCCATTGGCGGGGTGACATACAGAGTTATTAAGAACCAGCTTAATCTTGCTGAGGCCGGCCCCAAAACAAGGTTTGTGTGGGCAATTGACCCCCACAAATGTACAGGGTGCGGGATTTGCGAAACTGCCTGTGTAAGAACACCGAGCGCGGTAAAAGCGGTAAATGATCAGAAAAAGTGCAGTTACTGTGTGGTCTGTTACGGACACATATCTGACAAACAGATTGCTTCCGACAAAATAATGTCAGAGGGTAAAAGGGTTTGTCCTTATGATGCAGTTGTGAGAGAGAGCTACTCAGGCACTGTTGACGGAACATTTACCTACATAATTGACGATAAAAAGTGCACAGGATGCGGAAAGTGCGTTAAAAACTGTACCGAAAAGGGGACTCAATCTATGTTTCTGATTATCCGCCCTGACCTATGCATCGCTTGCAACAGCTGCAACATAGCGGCTAAATGCCCCGAGAAGGCTATTGACAGAGTGTGGTTTGGACCTGAAGATGATTTCAAAGGGGAGTATGAACTGGAGTACGGACAAAACTAAGAGAAATGCTATGAAAAATATATTCAGATCCTTTATCCTGGTTTTTCTCCTCTCGGTCATTGTTCCTTTTGCCGCTCCATCTCTTAACCCGGTCCTTGCTCAGGAGCAGAATGACCCGAACTGCATAAGAGAGGTTAACGAAAACAGCGATATCTGGCAGTTCCGGGAGAGTTATGTTCCTAAAAAATACTTTCCCACTCCGGAGTATATGGTCTTTGTCGATATGGGGGTTTTGATTCTCATTTTATTGACCGGTCTCTTCCTTGTAATTAAAAGAAAACCTTCGCGATACATAAATTTACTTGCAATATTCACTCTTGTCTATCTGGGGCTTATCAGAGGCGGATGTATCTGCCCGGTTGGGGTAATTACAAACGTGACAATAGGAATGATCACTCCCAAGCTTGTAGGGCTGGTCACTCTTATTATATTCATCGCACCGCTTATCATAGCACTCTTCGCAGGAAGGGTCTTCTGCAGTTCAGGGTGCCCTCTGGGTGCAGTTCAGCACATATTTTACAAAAAGAAGAAGCATATACAACTGCCCCCGTTGGTGAACAACATCGTAAGAGTGGTGCCGGTACTTATCCTGATAGCAACCGTCTATTTTGCAATAAAATCCACATACTTCCTCGCTTGTCAGCTAGAGCCGTACAAAGCGCTCTTCTTCACGGGTAAAGTGTGGTTTGAGCAAATAGTGGGGCTTATCTCCGGAAACCCTATGGAGCCTAAATTCCTTTCGGCATTCGGAATATTTTCGTGGAGCTATCTGGCAGTCATTCTGGTAATCGGATACTGGATTCCGAGACCATTCTGCCGTCTGCTCTGTCCTTACGGAGTGCTCGTGGGTTTTGTCTCAATATTTTCGTTCAAACCAAGGCGGATTGATGCAGAGAAGTGTACACTATGTACCGCCTGTCAAAAGATTTGCCCTACCCAATCAATTGTAATTGACCGTAAAAACAAGGTTACAAAGCTCTCAAACTACAACTGCGTCCAGTGTAACCTCTGCAGCGATACCTGCAAGTTCAAGGCGATTTAGAATTAATTATCTCAGGTGCTTTATAGAGCACGTTTGTTTAGTGGTTATAGTTAGGTTAGTAATTATCACTCTGCAAAGCACCTGAGATAATTTTTCATCTTGATAATTATCAAATATCCATTATTAGTATTTGTGAGATTTAAACGAATGATTACTTTTGAGAATGCATTCCGATAAGTCCATACTGAGTGAGAACGAACTACTGCGCAAAATAGCCGGGGGTGATGAAGCTTCTTTCAAATATCTTTTCGAAAAATACAGTGATAAAATCTTTTCAATGTCAATGAATATCACTCACTCTGAGTATATTTCAGAAGAGATCACACAGGATGTCTTCTGTAAATTATGGCAAAACAGAAGAGAATTGGAGGGGGTTTGTTACATTAACTCATATATGAGGACAATTGCATCAAATGTAGCCTGTAACTATATGAAACGGTTAACAACCGAAAAATTAATCCTCAGGTCAATTTATAACGAATCAACGCAGACCACTGATTCTGTTGAGAATATTGTTATAAATAAAGAGATTTATGAAATTATGGAGAAAGCCATACAGAACCTACCCCCTCAGCAGAGAAAAGTTTATATCCTAAGCCGTTACGAAGGTCTTAAACAGGAGGAGATTGCAAAAAAGATGAAAATTTCTTTATATACCGTAAAGGAGTATATGAAATATGCCGTAATCTCAATAAGAAAATTTGTAAATAACAAGATTGAGCTTTCGATTATTATTGCGGCACAATTTTTTATAAATGATTAAAAATCATATAATTTTATTTCTCTGTAAAACAGCTGTTTATCGCTTTAGCTGGTTTATTCAAAAATTCTAATCCCCTCTTTTTTTCTACTCATTTGTCTAATGTAACAAAGGGACAATAAAGTATTATATGAGTATAGAAAGAATCAATTTCCTTCTTCAACGATATGTTGAACAAAAAATAACCTGGGAAGAGGAATCGGAACTTTTACATTTGATTGACAAATCATCTGATGATGATATTAAAGCTATTGTAAAAGAGTGTTATGATAATCTTCCAATAAATCATAAACTGGACAAAGCAGATAAAGCTAGAATTTTCAAGGTAATCTCAGAAAAAAGCAATTTCAGAGACCTCAAACCTTCTGCAAATACATATCTGCCATCCTTCGCAAAAGGAGGATTTTTCACCAGATTTGCCGCTGCCGCTGCTGTTGCAATTATCTTATTAACCGCCACTCTCTACATTTTTAATAACGAACCCGAGAATCCGGCCAAGGAGATAAACAAGATTATAGAGATTGCCAAGCCTTTAGAGAAACCCCTCTATAAAAACGATATAAAACCGGGTGGAAACAAAGCCATACTTACACTGGCAGATGGAACCAAAGTGGTGCTGGACGATGTCAAAGAGGGGAAACTTCACAAACAGGGAAACACTACAATTATAAAACTAGACAGCGGCTCTCTGGCTTACGACACAAGTTCGGAATCCCCAACACTTGAAAAGATTGTTCAATACAATACTCTCACTACTCCACGCGGAGGAAAATATTGCGTCACTCTTCCGGATGGTACCATTGTCTGGCTGAATGCATCTACAACCCTTCGCTTCCCTGTCGCGTTTGCCGGTAAAACCCGTAAGGTTGAGGTAAAAGGGGAGGCCTATTTTGAGGTTGCTAAAAATGAAGCAATGCCATTCATAGTTAAGGCCGGAAATTCCGAGATAAAGGTATTGGGAACCCACTTTAATGTTATGGCTTATGCAGATGAAAAGGTGCTCAAAACCACACTGCTGGAAGGAAGTGTTGAGGTGTCCCTCATTTCCGGCGCCGCTAACACTACTAATGAAGAGGCCGTTATAAGACTTGAGCCCGGACAACAGGCACAAGTTTTTGATAACAATGAGATGACTGTAGTTGAGGCCAATACCGAAGAGGCAATCGCCTGGAAAAACGGATTCTTCATATTCGAAGATGAGCCAATTGAGAGTGTGATGCAGAAACTGGCTCGCTGGTACGATGTTAATGTGGTTTATGAAACTACAAATGAATCAATGCTCTATACCGCTAAAATTTCTCGGACTAAAAATATCTCAGAAGTACTGCGTAAGCTTGAGATGACTGAGACAATACATTTTAAAATTGATGGAAAAATAGTTACTGTTTTGCAATAAACACGGCAACCGAAAAAAAGGCGAAGTCCCGTTGGGCAGGACCCCGCCCCGAGTTCGGAAGTGCAATTTAAAAATCGACGATAGATAATCAAAATCACTAACCAAACACACAAATGTATGAAAAATTCCACATTCCTACTAAAAATGAAACTTACAATGATTCTTCTAGTAGTAGCCTTCCTGCAGGTTCAGGCTAAAGGCTATTCGCAGATGATTACCCTTAATCAGCAAAACGCTCAGCTTGAGGATGTTTTTGTCGAGATTATGAAACAGACAAACAGTAAGTTTGTCTACTCTTCTACTATGCTTAAGGTGGCAAATCCTGTTAATATCAATCTTACAAATGTAACTCTTGATGAGGCTTTAGAACTTTGTTTCGAAGGGCAGCCACTCACTTATATCATTGATGAAGACAATACTGTGATTGTGAAGATGAAGGAGCTTCCACCACCTCCGGTAAAAGGGGTGGTTATGGATGAACAAGGGAACCTGTTTGCATTCGTAAATGTAATGGTAAAAGGGACCACAACGGGTACTTTTACCGATGAAAAGGGGAATTTTACAATTAATGCCGCAAAAGGGAGTATTCTCGTATTTTCATTTGTAGGTTACCAAACCCTTGAGGTAACTGTAGGAGATGGTCCTATTAATGTGGTTCTTAAAGGTGGAATTAACGTCCTTGACGAGGTTCAGATAATCGGATACGGAACAACTACAAAACGAGAAAATACAGGGGCTATCAGCTCCGTTAAAGCCAAAGATTTGAGTAAACAACCCGTGTCAAATTTTGCTTTGGCTTTACAAGGTAAAATGACAGGAATAGTGGTTAATAACAGTGAAGGGGTAGGAAGCAGTGTAGACATCGTTATCAGAGGATTGAATTCATTTGGTTCCGGTACCAGGCCCCTATTCATAGTTGATGGTGTAATTATTAACGCGGCAAATACAAACGCCGTTTACTCAAGTTATGTTCACGGCACTTCTCCATTAGGCGCCTTAAATCCAAATGATATTGCAAGCATTGACATTCTGAAAGATGCCGATGCGACTGCAATCTATGGTTCTAGGGCAACGAATGGTGTCGTTCTCATCACTACCAAAAAGGCAGAATTAGGCAAGACCAGGGTGAATCTGGATATGTATACAGGCTTTAACAAAGCTACATATATGCCAAAATTATTAAATACAGAACAATACGTTGCAATGCGTAAGGAGGGATTTACACTGGATAATAGGGTCCCAACTGAGAGCAGGGCGGCCGATCTTACAAATCTTTCACCTTGGAAAGAGAATGCCTATACAGACTGGACAAAGTATGAATTTGGGAATAACGCTCCTATTATGAATGCAAACATAGATATGTCGGGAGGCACAAAGGGGTTAAGTTATTATTTCAGCACCGGCTATCTGAAGCAGTATGACATACAACCCGGGAATCCATATCAGGAGAGAATCTCTAGTCGTTTAAATCTAAGTAGTATTAGTATGAACGATAGGCTTGAGTCAACTTTGTCAGTTCAATATTCTGCAGATAAATTAAAACCCACTCAGGTTGCGACAAATATTGTAGGTGGCGTTCGCTTTCTTCCTCCAAATTACCCATTGTATACAGATCAGGGCGATTTTTACTGGGGATCATCCACATCTTTCAATTTTGCAAATCCCGAAGCGAGTATGACTCAAAAGGTGAGTTATTTAAGTTCGAATTTATTGATGAGTGCAGATTTTAGTTATTTAATCTTTAAGGGGCTTAAAGCAAAGGCATCGTTCTCTTATGGCAATCAGGGCAACGAATCTGAGAAAATTGTACCTTCTACTGCCATAAATCCAAAATCTTCATTCGTATCAACTCCGTCCAGCTCCTCATATTTTGGAAATTATAGCTCACTTAATTTTGAGCCGCAACTTACCTATAATGGTAAAATATCAGATGGAAACATATCCGTTTTGGTGGGATCAACCTGGTTTAAAGGTTCCAGTTCCAACAGATCACTAGATTTGACAGGATTCCCCGGAGATGACTTTATGGGCTCGTGGGGTTTTGCAAACACAGTACAATTAAAATCCAGTTCAAGGGCAGATGAACGGTTTCGCTCATACTTTGGAAGGGTAAACTATAACTGGGGTCAAAAATATTACTTGAATCTATCATACAGAAGGGATGGCTCTTCAAAATTTGGAGATAATTACAAGTGGGGTGACTTTGGTGCCGTAGGTGCATCCTGGATATTTTCAGATGAATCTTTTGTAAAAGAGGCTTTACCATTTATAAGTTTCGGAAAACTAAGGGCTAGCTGGGGAGTAACAGGAAACGACCAGATTGCAGACTATCAGTATTTAAACCTATATTCAGCCGATAATGTTAATTACGGAACTGCAATTGGTCTTAATACCCAATATTTATATAATGAGGACATCCATTGGGAACAAACAAAAAAGCTGGAGGCGGCTCTGGAATTTGGGTTGTTTAAAAGCCGTATTTCCGGTTCAGTTTCCTGGTATAGAAACAGGACTACCGATTTTCTGGTATCTGAACCTATTACTTCACAAACAGGCTTTAGTTCATTCGTTAACAATTTTGATGGTACTGTACAAAATACCGGATGGGAATTTGAATTGAGAACCAGTAATGTACTAACCAAACACTTTCAATGGAGAACCAATGTCAATTTTACCATTGCTAAAAATTCACTTTACAAATATGACGATTTAGCAGGATCTGCCTATGCCGATATATATGAGATAGGAAAACCACTTGATATTATAAGGCGGTTTTATGTTGACTCAATTTCTACAACAACCGGTTATGCCAAATTCAGAGATGTAAATAAAGATGGCTCGCTTACCTCTCCAGGTGATTTGGTAACACTAGGGTCTCCTTCACCAAAAAATTACGGGGGAATGGAAAATATCTTCAACTACAAAGGTTTTGAATTTAGTTTTTCTGTAACCTGCGCCAATCAAATGGTCTCTAACTGGTTTATGGGCTCATCTCTTCCCGGTAGGGCAAGAAATCTTCCTGTCCAGGTGTTGGGGAACTACTGGCAGAAACCGGGCGATCAGGCAACATATCCAAGGGCAACATCTGGTCTGGTTTCCAATACCAACATTATGCAACTGACCTATGCGAATATTTCAAATCTCGCATATAATGATATCCTGTGGTTCAGGTTGAACAATGTGTCCGTTACATATACTTTACCTTCAAACTGGGTTGAAAAAGCCGGTTTAAGCAGAGCGTCTGTATATGCACGCGGACAAAACCTTATGTTCTATTCCCCAATAGATTTAGGAAAAGATCCGCAGGCACAAAGTGCCTCAAATGGAACTCCTATAAAAAGTTGGGTGTTTGGTGTTCAACTCTCCTTTTAACTATCTAAAAATTGAAAATTATGAAACATATATATAAAAACATATCGCTTTTTGCAATAGTATCTGTACTATCATTATTTACAACTTCTTGTGAAGACTTTTTGGTAGCACCTCTTCCACCGGATAAAATAACCACCGATAAAGTGTTTGGCTCTGCAAGTACTATTGAAATGGCAATGCTCGGTATATATTCCAAAGCTTCAAATTTTTATGGAGCAGGGGGAATTGTTTATAATACAGAATCTTTAGCTGACAATTTAAGTAGAAATCCCCCATTGGCTATGGATATTATGTCAAATTCCGAATACGATCTCAACACTTCAGAATCATTCAGCTCTTTATGGAGTAGACCTTATTCGGTAATTTACGAGGCTAATGTAATGTTGGAAAATTTACCCGTATCTACAACGAAACTATCCACTCAAATTCTTGATCAATACTTAGCTCAGAATCTATTCCTAAGGGCATTAATGCACTTTGAACTGCTCAGGTTATTTGGAGATGTGCCTTTGGTTTTAAAATCTGACCCGGCAGAGTCAAAATTGTTAGCTCGTACACCTAAAGCCGAAGTGTATGCCTCTATCATAACAGACCTGAAAGATGCCCTTAATAAATTACCGGAAACCAATATTAGCGGTATGGATGCCAGACGTTGTGCCAACAAAAATGTGGCTAAAGCATTGCTGGCAAGAGTCTATCTACATATGGGCGATTGGGCCAATGCAGAAGCGTCTGCAACTGAGGTTATTAGCAGTGGTAAGTATATGTTAGAAGCCGATCTGACTAAGGTGTTAATGAGAAGAAGCAAAGAGATCATTTTCTCAATGGATGGAACTATGGCAGATGTACCTAATAGTTGCTGGTATTATGCAATGCAGGGAATGCCTATGATGTATTCTTTTTTCCCGGAGCCATATGCGTGGGAGTATTCAGGCTGGGGATGCTTGACACAGAGTGCAATAAATGAATTTGAGTCCGGTGATCAAAGGTTCTCTACACTGTTTACTTATTCAGCCGAAGAGAATGTATTTACTCTGAAATATCCTCATGGTATGTTAGATCAGGAGGCGGCCGATGCCGATCCTCAGGATTTTTGTGTATTAAGACTTGCAGAGATGTATTTGATAAGGGCAGAAGCAAAAGTCCGTAAATCCTCTCCGGATCTTACAGGTGCAGCTGCCGACCTTAATCTGATAAGAAACACCCACGGTAAATTAGGCAACACAACTGCGACTACTCAGGCTGCGCTTCTTTTAGCGCTTGAACACGAAAACAGGGTGGAATTTATGTGTGAGTCTCATCGCTGGTACGATTTAGTGCGTACAGGAAGGGCAGATGCCGTATTAAGCAAAGAGAGCAACAAAACCGGCTGGGAATCACATAAATCTTTATTACCTATTCCTGCTAAAGAGCTTATTGTCAACAATAAATTAGTACAAAACCCGGGGTACTAAACCATCATTAATTCTTTTTATCATATGTATTCTCTCTTCCTCCCGGGAGGAAGAGAGAATATATTCCAATTTAAATCCTCCTTATGAAAAAAATATATCTAACAATACTTGCAATTGCAATCACAACTGGATTATTTGCACAAAATAATTTGAAATTAACACCTGAGAAGCCACACCCCGGTGATAAGGTAAAATTTTCTTATACTCCTCCAACAGAATTTGCAGATGAAAAGGGTCCCTTGCAATGTACAGTATATAAAATGGGAAACTATGACGACTTCTACGGGGTGTTGGATCCCTTGGGAAAACCTGTTGAGATGGAGGTTGAAAAAAGCGGCAATGAATATGTCGGGGAACTGACAACTGAAGAGACAGTTTGTGGGCTTGTTTTTCGATTTACCTGGGGAGACTATAAAATTGACCGAAGTGGCGTTTGTATATCCGGGAGGCTAGAAAACAATAACAATAACGGTTATTTCGTCCCCTTTTACACATCGGAAAACAAACCTAGCCCCACTGCATATTCCAGAATGGGAAAGCATTTATCCGATTCGTTTTTCAGTAAATGGCAATCCAAAAACCCAGCTTTAGCAAGGGAGTACTATTTAAAGGAGATGGAGCACTATCCTGAAAAAAGTTCAGCTATTGCCGTTGATATTTATCGGACCTACAATCCGAAAACTGATTCGGTTGATTGTAGAAAATTAGCTGTAATGCAATTAGATAGAATATTCAAAGATAAGCCTGTCACCGATGCCGATTATCTTGCTTGCAATACCTTTTTTTATGCGATGGGGTTAAAGAGAACAGCATCCTATTTCACGGAATATGCTACACAAAACAATATTGAGGGATATTTCAGGACATCGAATTTATATGAGAAGACAATTTCCGAAACAGATTTAATTAAGAAGAAGACCCTGCTGGATTCATCAATTGTCAGCTTTAAAAATATGGATTTTTATATGAGGTACAATGCAGCTATGGCTGGCGGATTCTTATCTGCATTGATAGATAATTACCTGGCAACAGCCTATAAGACCGGTGATAAAAAGACATTTGATATAGCCCTTAATTATATTCAAAATGAGATAAATTGTGGTTTTGAAAATTTCTTCCCATATATGGAATTAGCTAACGCAGAGACCGAAGTCAAAAATTATAGTGCTGCGATTAACTACTGCAACACCCTATATTCAATTTGTTGGAAGAAATATAATACACTTAAAAACAACCCTGCCGGCTTCAAACAAAACGATAAAAGTGAAGCCTATTTTACTAAACGGGAGATGAAGCTCAACCTGTTGAGGCAGATAATTCAACTAGCTAAAACACAAGCTGTAATATATTCGCAAAACGGAGAGTGTGAAAATGCTCTTGCAAAAATAAATGAATGTCGCAATTATGCTACATTTTCCGAAGCACAGGAGATGGGATTTACAGAAAAAACAATGGAGCTTGAACTAATGTCCACCATTGCAGAAGTCGTTCCAAAATGTTTGCCTTTAGAGGAGGCGATTAAAACAATGGGGAAAATTATTAGTTCCGGGCTGTATGGTGAGAATATAATCGAAATCTTAAAAGAGTTGTATGTGAAGAAAAACGGAAGCGATGATGGATTTAGTGCATTTATCACCGCGTTGAAAAGTAGTGATAACCTTGAAATTGCCAAAAAGCTTGAGGAGATGAAAACCAATGAAGCAGCCCCGGACTTTTCGTTAGTGAATATAGATGGAAAGACCGTAAAACTTTCAGATTTAAAAGGAAAAACCGTGATTCTTGATTTTTGGGCAACTTGGTGCGGACCTTGCCGTGCAAGCTTTCCCGCGATGCAGCAATTAGTAGATTATTACAAACCCAATCCCGACATAGTTTTTCTTTTCATTGATACATTTGAAGGGAACACAGGTGGAACCACAGTCGACAAAATGAGGCCGGGAGCTAAAAAAGTTCTGGAAGAGAAAAATTTCTCCTTCAATGTACTATTTGATGCAGGTGATGAAGTAGCTGCAAAATATAAAGTAAAGAGCATTCCTGCCAAATTTGTAATAGACAAAAATGGCATTATGCGCTATAAAGCCGTTGGCAGTGGTATTTATAGCCATTTAGTGGATGAAATGGTGGCTATGATAAAGGCGGTGCAGTAATTGAACTGATAATCAACAAAGCCCCACGACCCTTGGTAAGGTTCCCTTCCTGCTGTGAGTTCATTTACCAAATTACCAGTTTCATTGATTATTTTTGTATTAGAATCCCGGTAGCCACAAATTTGCGGTGAAACTAATACAAACTATTATGAAAAAATCTACAATCATTAAGGTTCACCTCGCATATTGGGGCATTTACTTCTTCAACCACCTGATTAATTCGTTATTGGCACCCACAATAACGGACCAGAAGGCATTTGCCTACTATAATGTTGTAATGGCATCACTAATACCCATCTTCTTTTATATCTCCTATGTCAATGTTTTCAAATTCATTAAAAATAAGAAGATGATATTGACAGCTCTCGGAGTAGTTCTGGTTATGATCGCTTCGGTGATTGTTATAAAGATAGATATCTCGATGTACTTCTTCCGTTTCTATATTTTGCTGGTTACCTGGACAATCTACGGAGCACTATTTCGCTTCTTTATCGACTGGGCTAACAAAGACCGGATGCAACTGCAGCAATCAAAACAGAATCTCAAAAGCGAACTTGCACTTTTGCGCAATCAAATCAACCCCCACTTCCTTTTCAACTCACTTCACAACATAGATACCCTTATCGCAAAAGACCCCCAAAAGGCCTCATACTCACTGCTTCAACTCTCCGATATGCTCCGCTACTCTTTTAATGAGGCAGATTGTGAAGAGATAGAACTGGACAAAGAGGTAGAGTATTTGAAAAAATATCTGAATCTGCAAAATCTCAGAACCTCAAATAGCGAGCTTGTAGAGTTCAACATCTCCATTGAGAACCCAAACACAAAAATTGCCCCTATGCTACTTATCCCATTTGTCGAAAATGCATTCAAACACACCACCGATAAAGATAAAAAGCAGGGAATCACAATTACCCTGAACGAAAAATCCGGCATTATCAACTTCAAGGTGAGCAATCTGCACGATCCCGAGAAGATGATATCCAAAGATAGCTCAAAAGGGATCGGCATAAGCAACGTTTCTAAACGAATGGAGATACTCTATCCCGGCAAACACAAACTCAATATCTCCCACGACTCCGAACTCTTCAAAGCCGAACTCACTATAGACACAAATGCAAGCTCCTAATAAGTATCAAAAACTAGAATCGTAAAAAGTGAATAAAATCAGAAAAAGAGAGTAAATTTGGAAAGATATAATTTGCAAACCAAAATGGAGATAAGGTGTATAGTTATTGATGATGAACCACTTTCCATTGAGAAACTGAGCTCTTTTATCTCAAAGATCTCGTGGCTTAAGTTACAGAGAACCTTCAACAACGCCATTGATGCCCTTATTTTTCTTAAGGAGAACGAAACCGACCTGATATTTCTTGATATTCAGATGGATGAGTTTAACGGAATTGATTTTTTGCGCTCACTCAAAATAAAACCAAAGGTCATAATCACATCTGCCTACAAAGAGTATGCAATAGCCGGCTACGAATTTGAGGTGTGTGACTATCTGCTTAAACCCTTCGGTTTTGAAAGGTTTGTAACCGCTACAGAGAAGATCTTCAACCAGTTCAACACAATCTCTTCTGTAAAAAGATCTTACATCTTCGTTAAAAGCGGATACAGTATGGAGCGGGTAGATTTTGACTCAATTCTCTATATTGAGGGGATGCAGGAGTATCTGCAGATAGTGACTAAAAGTTCTAAGCTGATGGTTTTGCAGTCGTTTGCCGGAATGGAGTTGCTGCTTCCCCCCGAAAACTTTGTTCGGGTTCACAAATCATTCATAGTTGCCATAGACAAAATTGACAAAATTGAGCGCAGCACAATTAAGATAAACGATAAGACAATCCCTGTTGGTAGCAACTACAAAGAGAACTTTATAAAACTTGTCCTCCAAACTTAAACCTCTCATATTATGAAAACACCCGGTAACTCTAAGCTCCTTAAAGCATTAGTAACCATTGTGGTTCTAAATCCTGTTGAGGTAATTGTCGCAATTGCCTATTTTCTGCTCTCTGTGCTAACTTACCACAAGGTACTGCTGCCCGAACTTCTGGGAGAGAATTTTTTGTCGGCACCTGTTCTATTTGCAATTCCATACATCCTCAACCGGCTTTTTCCCGGGAACAACATCAAAAGGGCAATCTACTACCTATCTGCATTAACCCTCATTCCGATTTTCCTGATTGACTTTAGTGAATGGCTCTATTCGCCGGCCTATGCGGCAACCATCGTTATCACACTGCTGGTTATTGCATCATTTAGCAGGGAGCGCGACAACAGAACCATAACCGAAACATTCATAAATTTTGCATCCAGGGTTGCCGCCTCCTTTGCAATAACTCTACCCACCTTTCTCATTGCAATGGCCATACTCTTTTCGACCTCAGAGCTCTTTGAATTCCCGGATAAATTAATAAACGACAGCGCTTTCTGGGTAATGAACATAATCCTAATCCTCTCTACCCCACTACTCTTTCTCTACGCATCTGACGAAACCGAAGAGAGCCCCCTATCTGCACAAATAACAAAAATTCGAAATATAATCTGCACACCGGCTGTTAATTACATCCTAACCCCGGCCCTTGTAATATTTGCCGCAATCATCTACCTCTACATTGCAAAAATCGTCGTAACATTCACCCTGCCCAACGGGAAACTGGCAATAATCGTAAACGCATTTGTAATCTCCGGCATCCTTGTCAAAGCCCTCACCGGAATCACCGAAAAACAAATATTTGTCAAATTCTACAAATACCTCTACCCCCTCTTCATCATTCCACTGATTCTCTTTTGGGTCGGCGCCATCCAGCGGGTGTATGAGTACGGATTCACCGAGGCCAGGGTATATCTTTTCGTCAGCGGCGCCATCCTCTCCGTTGCAACTTTAATGCAGATGTTCAAAAAAAGCAGCCTCTACCTCTACCTCTGCTACATTGCCATAATCTCTCTCTCCATCTTCACGTTTATACCCGGAATATCCGCAAAAACAATCGGCGAAAAATCCCAACGCCAAGAGTTGCAGATGCTTGAACAAAAACTCAACATCTCCCCCGACACCATTTTGCCAAAAGAGGGAGACCCAAACTTTGATGCGGCCTTGAAGGCAGATTACAACCGAATCCACAACGTCCGTAAATACCTCAAGCTAAAAGATACACTAACTCAGCCGGCCGACTCACTTATCCAGCCAAGCGATTCACTTACCCAACCGGCCGATTCCCTTATCCAGTCAAGCGATTAACTTACCCAGCCAATTGACACACTAACCCTGAAGTGAACTTTGCCAGTGTTTGATGTAATTCAATGTCTAACAATTAGTTACAAATCCCTATTTTCCAGATTTGGAAAACTGCATTTTGTAATCGCCTGAATAACAAAGCGTTTCATCAAACACTGGCAGAGTGGTCCGCTTTGCGGGTGTGCGGTCTGCTGCGCAGGTGTGTTTTCCGCTGCGCGGTAGAGTGGTCCGCTTTGCGGGAGTGTTTTCCGCTGCGCGGTTTTTATTCCTATCGCTGATTATCAGACACTTCCCACGATGCTTGGCAAGGTTACCCGCGTGGCAAGGTTACTCCCCCAACAGCTGGGTGAGGAACTCTTTGACGGTCATTCCGGCGGCTCGAATTTGTTGGGGAACGAGGCTCATTTCGGTCATTCCGGGGACGGTGTTGATTTCGAGGAAGAAGATCTCTTCGCCACGGACAATGTAGTCAATTCTTACCACCCCGCGGCAACCCAGGTAGCGGTATATTTTGTGGGAGAGATCTATGATTCTATCGCTGAGTTCTACAGGGATGTTTGCAGGGCAGATCTCCTGAGAGGCTCCCAGATATTTGGCCTCGTAGTCAAAGAATTCGTTATTGGATATGATTTCTGTTACAGGCAGACGAACCAGCTCGCCGTTGTGCTCGTACACTCCGTTGGTCATCTCCCGGCCATCAATAAACTCTTCAACCAAAATAGCGGCATCCTCCTTAAAGGCGCACTCAATTGCGTCGTTAAGCTCCTCCAGCTTCTTTACCTTGGTTACCCCAAAGCTGCTTCCGCCATTGTTTGGCTTAACAAAGAGCGGAAGGCCCAAAGCTATTGAGATGTCATACGGGTTGTAACCGTCGCCCCGTCTTATGAACCTCTCTGCGGCAAGCTTTACCCCGGTATCTCTCAAGAAGCATTTACACGCATATTTATTGAAGGTTATGGCGGCCACGGTGGCAGGACAAGTTGTGAACGGCATTCCTATCATCTCAAAATAGGCCTGAAGTAGCCCATTCTCTCCCGGAGAGCCGTGTATCATTATCAGTGCCAGGTCAAAATGGTGACGGCTCTCTGCCATCCACCCGTTTGAGGGAATTACTACAGAGAAATCTGCCTTGTCAATAAAACAGGAGTTGTCCTCCCCGTCTGTAATTACTCTCCAGTCGGCCCCCTTAATCAAAACTTCGTAAACCTCGTACTTTTTTCTGTCTATATGAGAGGCCATATGTTTGCCGCTCTTAACAGAGACCTCGTACTCCGACGAGTCACCACCATATATAAGTGCAATTCTCTTCATCAAAAAACTCTTGTGCAGGTTATTCGTTAAAATCTATGAGCAGATTATTAGTTAAAAAACAGATCTTTTTTGGTTTGTCCCTCCTCGAGATCTTCGTCTGTGCCTTTGCAGTTTAGGTCTACATAGAAGCCAGGAGGCGAGGTAAAGGCATCGAAGGCAGATATTCCCAAAGTGGGATCTTTCATTACCCTCTGCATAAATAGGGCCCAGATTGGTAGCGCCATATTTGAACCGCCACCCAGCGCCAGACTCTCAAAGTGAACCTGCCTGTCCTCTGCTCCAACCCAAACACCGGCTGTAAGGCGGGGAGTAAAGCCGATAAACCAACCGTCACTCTGGTCATTGGTGGTACCTGTTTTTCCGGCTATCGGGCCCTGAGGAATATATCTTCTAAGCCTTGCTGCAGTACCCTGGTCTACCACACCCTCCATAAGATTTACCATCAGGTAGGCAGTCGGTTCACTTATCGCCTCCCTTTTACGGGCAGTGAAGTTACCCAGCACATTCCCCGATTTATCTTCAATTCTCAAAACAAATATCGGATCTATATGAACCCCTCTACTCGGATAGGTGTTATACGCCGCAACCATCTCATAAAGAGTAATATCTGCAGGCCCTAAACACAACGAAACAACAGGGTCCAGGTGGCTCTTGATTCCCAAACGACGGCACATATCCACCATAGCATTTGGCCCGAACTGTCTCATCAGGTATGCAGATATGTTGTTGCTACTCTTGGTTAGCCCCCACTTAAGGGTTACCTTCTTACCTATCCACTCCGGCTTGTCTGTACTCTCGGGAGTCCAGGTGCTATCTCCCACCATAAAGGTCTGAGGCACATTCACCACCTTATCGCAAGGGGTGAACCCCTCCTGCATAGCAAGTGTGTAGAGGAACGGCTTGATAGTCGAACCCACCTGCCGTTTTGCCTGACGGGCATTGTCATATTTAAAAAATCTGTAATCCGGCCCTCCAACATAAGCTTTCACAAAGCCGGTCTGAGGCTCCATTGCCATAAGCGAAGCTCTCAGGAAAGATTTATAGTATTTTATGGAGTCATTCGGCGACATTATAGTATCTATACGACCCCTTTCATTCCATCCGAAAACAGTCATAGGGACCGGCTTTTTGAAACTCTCCTCAATCTCCTTATCGGTTGCACCGCCGGCACTCATCATCCTGTAACGGTCACTCCATCTGCGAGCCTGCCGCATTATATTATCGGTTATATCCTTTGGAACATCATCCGAAAACGGACGGTTTCGTTTCCATCTTAAATCGCTAAAGAAGACCCTTTGAAGCTCCTTTCCCAGATGCTCGGCAACAGCCTGCTCTGCATAGAGTTGCATTTTGGAATTAATTGTGGTGTAGATTTTTAGCCCCTCTTTATCCAGATTGTATTTAGTACCATCCGGCTTCACATTTTTATTCAACCATCCGTAGAGAGGGTCATCCCTCCACAAAGTAGAGTCTGCCTTGTAATCTTCGTACTGCCTGTAGGAAGATCTCTGTGGCTCGTTTGCATTCATAACCCGCCGAAGCATATCCCGGAAATAGGGGCCGAGGCCGGAGTTGTGATCCTGCTGCGAGTAAGATAGTTTAATAGGTATGTTTACAATTGAATCATAATCTGCCCTGTCCAGATAACCATATTTTCTCATCTGCCCCAAAACGTGATTTCTTCTGGCAAGTGAACGCTCCGGGTTGAGTACCGGGTTGAATCGTGTAGGTTTGTTAACCATCCCCACCAGCGTGGCCCCCTCCTCAACTGTAAGCTGCGACGGGTGCTTCCCGAAAAAGGTATTGGCTGCCGCTCTTATCCCGTATGCATTACTGCCATAAAACACAGCGTTCATATACATACTCAGGATCTCCGGCTTTGTGTAGTTTCTCTCCAGTTTAACAGCAGTAATCCACTCTTTGAACTTAGATACCCCCAGTTTATAAATCTTTGCCCCCGGGAAGGTGCTCACAACTGTATCTCTGGGGAAAAGTGTCTTTGCAAGCTGCTGGGTAATGGTACTTCCTCCACCCCCGGAGCGGGTCTGTCCCAAAATAAGTGACTTTACCGCTACCCTGGCAAGACTTCTAAAATCTATCCCGCTATGGCTGTTAAAACGAACATCTTCGGTAGCGATTACTGCATCTATAAGAGTTGGTGAAAGCTCCCCGTAAGTGATAAAGGAGCGGTTCTCTATATGAAAGGTTGTAAGAATCTCCCCATCTTCCGAAATCACTTCGGTGGCAAGATTATTCTTGGGATCTTCAAGCTCCTCAAACGAAGGAATGTCTGCAAACATCCCAACTAAAAGTAACGAAAATAATAATAATACAAAGGGACTCAAGAACATTATCCATAACCACCTGACAACCCTTTTCCTCTTTTTAATATCCATTTTTTACAGTATTTCCAAGTGTACCAACTGCCAAAATTAGGAATAAAAATTTTGATATTACCTTAATTTATACTTTACTTTGCAGCCATCAAGGATTATTTTACGTATGGGAGAAAACTTAGTAATCGTGGAGTCTCCGGCTAAAGCCAAGACAATCGAAAAGTTTCTGGGTAGTGGGTTTACAGTGAAATCTAGCTTTGGACATATACGGGATCTATCAAAAAAGAACCTCGGAATTGATCTGGAAAATGGATTTGAACCGGACTATCTTGTTTCTGAAGAGAAGAAGAAAATAGTTTCAGAACTTAAATCACTGGCAAAAAAGGCAGATATTATATGGCTCGCATCCGATGAGGACCGCGAAGGAGAGGCCATTGCGTGGCACCTAAGCGAAGCACTTAACCTGGATCCGAAAAAGACAAAGAGAATAGTATTCCACGAAATAACCAAGGATGCCATTCTCAATGCAATTGAGAATCCCAGGAGTGTAGATATGAATCTGGTTATGGCACAACAGGCCCGCAGGGTACTGGACCGCCTGGTAGGGTTCGAACTCTCTCCGATTCTCTGGAAGAAGGTGAAACCAAAACTCTCGGCAGGCAGGGTACAGAGCGTAGCCCTTAAACTCATCGTTGAGAGAGAGCGTGATATTCAGCAGTTTAACTCAAAATCTCAATTTAAGGTAGAGGGCATTTTCAACCCGGATGGCTCTGTGGAGAGTGCGAAAGTTGCCGCAGAGATTACCGAAAGATTCGACAATGAGCAGCAGGCACTGGAGATTCTGCAAAACAGCATCGGAGCCACTTTTAAGATTGCAGATATTGAGGAGAAGGAGACAAAGAGAACCCCTCCCGCCCCATTTACCACATCTACCCTCCAACAGGAGGCATCCAGGAAGCTGGGCTTCTCGCTTAACCAAACAATGAGAACCGCCCAAAACCTCTACGAGAGCGGGTTTATCACCTATATGCGTACAGACTCGGTAAACCTATCCAAGCTGGCAATCGGGGCATCCAAGCAGGTCATTACAGATCTTTACGGCAAAGAGTACTCCAAGACCCGGCAATTTGCTACCAAAAGCAAAGGGGCACAGGAGGCTCACGAAGCTATCCGCCCAACATATATGAGCAACATAGAGATTGAGGCAGGAGTGCAGGAGAGAAGGCTCTATAATCTTATCTGGAAAAGAACCATAGCATCGCAGATGGCAGATGCAGCTATCTTGAGAACTCAAATCTCAATCACATCGGACTCTGTGAAATACCCATTCATTGCTACTGCAGATAGAGTTACATTTGACGGATTCCTAAAGGTATATATGGAGTCAAAAGATGACGAATCTGCCGAAGAGAATATGGAGCTTATGCTTCCGGCAATGAAGAGCGGGCAAAAGATGAACTCCATTACCATCAAAGCAACAGAAAAGTTCACTCAAAAACCACCAAGATACACCGAAGCAAGTCTGGTTAAAAAACTGGAAGAGCTGGGTATAGGAAGACCATCTACCTACGCCCCGACAATCTCTACCATCATTACCAGAGGCTACATAATTAAGGATAGCCGCCCCGGGTTTGAGAGAGAGTACCGAGAGATCTCCCTTGCCAAGGGTAAGATTACCCATCACCTTAAAAAAGAGAGTTTCGGTGCAGAGAAGAACAAACTCTTTCCCGAAGACATTGGAATTCTGGTTAACGATTTTCTCACAGAGAACTTCGAAACCATTCTGGACTATAACTTTACCGCCAAAATAGAGGAGGATTTTGACCTGGTTGCCGAGGGTAAACTTGTCTGGAATAAACTTATTGCAGATTTCTACAAACCTTTTCACAAAAGAGTGGATGAGACACTCACCGTATCCAGGCCAACCAACGCAGAGAAGCTGCTAGGCACAGACCCTAAGAGCGGGAAAAGTGTCTATGTGCGCATAGGTCGTTTTGGCCCTCTTGCACAGATTGGCGAGAGTGAAGACCCGGACAAACGGTTTGTGAGCCTGGCAAAGGGTCAGCTCATAGAGACAATCACCCTTGAAGATGCGCTTAAGCTGTTTCAGCTGCCAAGAGTTGTGGGCACATATATGGGAGAGGAGATAACCTGTGCGATAGGGAGGTTTGGACCATATATCAAATATAAAGGTGCGTTCATCTCCCTGGGAAAAGAGAGTGACCCATATACCGTAGATCTTCAAAAGTGCATTGAGCTCATAGATGAGAGCTCCCTCAAAGAGGCTCAAAAGAACATTAAGAGCTTTCCTGCAGAGGGTATAGATATACTCAACGGCAGATTCGGCCCATATATTAAGAAAGGAAAAGAGAACTACAAGATTCCGAAAGGGACTGCACCGGAGAGCCTGGAGATTTCAACTATCCTGGAGATTATAGAAAAAGCAGAGAAGACGGGTAAAAATCCAAAATCGAAAAAGCCCTCTTCCAGAAAATAGTATCGTACATATAAAAAAGTTTCACGCATAAATAGTATTCAATGAGCAGTAACTACTCAATTGAGATAATTCCCGCAGCCGCAATAAGCGAGGCAATAGCGGGAACGCCTGCGTTAATAATAGATACCACAGGAAGTGACCGTATGGCATCGGTAATAGGTAAATTATACTCACACGGTCAGTATAAAACCTACTTCACCCGCCCGGGAATCAATCAGTTAGCAAAGACAATTGAGCTGGCAAACAGCTTGAATATCAAAACAGTTGTTCTTTGCGGAGAGCATCTGCCCAAGTTAAAAGAGATCTGTCCGGAGAGAGAGTACTCGGCTGCGTTAATATCTGCAGGGAGCCCGGTAAATAGTAAAGAGACAATTCTCCGACATATCCTTAAAGACCCGCTGGCGGTAGAGTTTGCCCATATTGGATATCAGAGCTACCGTTACAGCCCGAAAGATTTGGACCTTTTAAGAAAGCGTAACTTTGAGGAGATTCGTCTTGGAGTGCTTAGAGATAATAATACCCTATCTGAACCAATGCTTCGTACTAAAGATCAAATATTTATAGATCTTAACGCCGTTCGCAGCAGCGACTTCCCGGATAACACCACACTCTCCCCCAACGGACTCTATGCAGAGGAGATTTGCCAGATTGCCAGATACGCCGGAATGGGTCAAAAAGTAAAGAACATCTATATTTACGGATACCCTTCCACTTTAGAACCAAACCCCATTACATCTGAGCTCATCGCAGAGGTTTTCTGGCACATCGCCGAGGCCCTCTCATCAAGCATAGACGAAGATCCCGGCAATAGTGCAAAGGAGGATATGTTCCTTAGAAAAATCGTAAGTATGGGTGAAGAGGGGCAGGATATTGTCTTTGTTACAAGTTGCTCTTCCGGCCGTTGGTGGATGGAGGTTTCTGAGGTTAAAACCACTAATATTCAATATATTCCTTGCTCATACCAGGACTATCTTACAGCCTGTTCAGGTGAAATCCCTATGAGATGGCTTTTCTTTTATCAAAAAATAAATCAGATTTAATTATAATTTATTATTATATTTGTCCTTTGACATAATATTCATTATCAGTATGCCTAAATATCAGATTGATCAGATTGATCAAAAGATCCTGTCGTTTCTTGTAAAAAATGCAAGAATGCCATTTCTTGAGATTGCGCGCGAATGTGGAGTCTCAGGAGCAGCTATTCACCAAAGAGTGAAGAAAATGGAGAACTTAGGAATCATAACCGGTTCCAGACTCCTTGTAAAACCCCAAACTCTGGGGCTTAATGTATGTGCTTTCGTTGGTGTAAGCCTTGCACAGGCAAATCACTATCCTTCGGTAATTGAGGCGCTAAAAAACATACCTGAGGTAGTTGAGTGTCACTTCGTTACAGGCAAGCACGCACTTATGCTAAAGATATACTGCCAGAATCACGATCACCTTATGGAGATCCTTATAAATACAATCCAAAACATCCCTTCTGTTGAGCAGACAGAGACATTTATATCTCTTGACCAGGCAATAGAGAGACAGGTTTGGGTTAAAGATTATCCGGGGAAAGTCTCTAACGTTAAAAAACGCTAAGTATTGCTTTGGCCAGAAGCATATCTTCAGGCCTGGTAAGTTTGATGTTTACCGCCTTACCTTGTACAAGGTGAATTTTCGCACCCATACTCTCTACAACAGTTGCATCATCTGTAAATGCAGGTGAGTATGCCTGTTTATATGCATCCAGAATTAAATCTGTACTGAAAACCTGTGGAGTCTGAACCATCAGATACCTCTGCCTGTCGGTAACCTCTGTCGTGCCATCTTCTCGCTTAACCCGCATAGAGTCAATCGGTGAAATTACGGGAATTACTGCCCCCTTTTCATCTGCAATTGCATAGAGCTCCTCAATATACTCTTTGGTGACAAATGGCCTTACGCCATCGTGTATCGCAACCAGACCCCCTCTGCCCACATATTTTAGCGCATTCTTCACAGAGTGAAACCGGGTAAGACCGCCGGAGACTAAAGTGTGCCTGAAATTGAATCTGTTTTCAAAACAGTAGCTCTTCCAGTACTCCTTATAGTTAGATGGTAGCACCACAATTATCTCCAATGGAAAGGAGAGCGACAAAAAGCGCTCTATAGTAGTTACAATCACCGGCTTATCTCCCAGAGACATAAATTGCTTTGCAATATCCCCCCCCATACGGCTTCCACTCCCTCCTGCCACAATTATTGCGTAATATTTTTTTTCCATCTCTGTAATCTTTTTGTATCAACAAAAATAGGTATTAATTGTATATTTTAGTAATTTTGTAGCCATTTAAGGGGTATGGAAAACAGAACAGTCAAAAGAGCATTAATCTCAGTTTATCATAAAGAGGGGATAGATGTTATCGCAAAGCAACTCAATGATTTAAATATAGAGATTCTTTCAACCGGAGGGACCTATGATTTTCTCACAAAACTGGGAATTCCGGTTAAAGCAGTGGAGGATATTACGGACTACCCCTCAATTCTGGGCGGGAGAGTAAAAACACTTCATCCAAAGATCTTTGGCGGTATTCTCTCTCGCAGGGAGAGTGACTCAGATGCGGCTCAGGTTAAAGAGTACAACATCCCTCAGACAGATCTTGTAATTGTAGATCTCTACCCATTTGAAAAATATGTCTCTTCGGATGCTTCGCATCAGGAGATAATCGAGAAGATAGATATCGGCGGAATCTCTCTCATAAGAGCTGCTGCCAAAAATTATAAAGATGTGATTATCGTTGGGTGTAAAGAGCTCTACCCTGCTCTTTCACATATACTCACAGAAAAAGCTGGAGTGAGTTCAATTGAGGAGAGGGCAAGTTTTGCTGCCTGGGCATTCAATGTGAGCTCTCATTACGACACTGCAATCTTCAAATATTTTAACAGAGAGGGTTCAATAGATACATTCAAAGAGAGCATTCAAGACTCTACCCCTCTTCGTTACGGAGAGAACCCTCACCAGACGGCTCTCTTCTACGGGTCGCCAAATGATATTCCGGAGCAGATACACGGCAAGGAGATCTCATACAACAACCTGCTGGACATTGAGGCTGCAATAGAACTTATATCGGATTTCGATCAAATTACGGTTGCAATCCTAAAACACAACAACGCCTGCGGCTGCGCATCTGCACAAACCTTATCCCAAGCGTGGGAGGCAGCTCTGGCAGCAGATCCTGTATCTGCTTTTGGCGGTATAATAATAGCCAACAGGGAGATTGACACCCAAAGTGCGCAGGAGATGAACAAGCTCTTTTTTGAGGTGATAATTGCACCTTCGTATGAAGATGAAGCGTTGGAGATTCTTCGCCAGAAGAAGAACCGGATTATTCTTATAAATAACTCAGATTTACGCTCCTCAAAAAAATTCAGGAGTATGCTTGGGGGAGTTCTGGTGCAGGATAGAGACTCTGCAACAGAGGAGAGAGAGTCTCTTATCCCTGTGACAAAAAGAGTTGCAACAGAAAAAGAGATAGAAGATATGATCTTCGCAAACAAGATTGTAAAGCACTCCAAATCAAATGCAATTGTTCTTGCCAAAAACTCCGTTCTAATCTCTTCCGGCATAGGACAAACATCACGGGTAGACGCTCTTAAGCAGGCCATTACAAAAGCAAACAACTTCGGATTCTCCCTTGAGGGGGCTGTTATGGCGTCCGATGCATTCTTCCCGTTCCCGGATTGTGTAGAGATTGCCCATCAGGCAGGAGTTACTGCAGTTATACAGCCCGGGGGCTCATTAAGAGATGGCGAGAGCATAGAGTACTGCAACAACAACTCAGTTGCAATGGTAATTACAAACAGACGACATTTTAAGCATTAATTGTTAAATAACAAGATAGACTAAAGAAATTATGGCATTTTCATTTTTGACTCAGGAGCTGGCTATAGACCTCGGAACTGCCAACACGATAATATTGATGAACGACAAAATTGTTGTCGATGAACCATCTATCGTGGCAATAGACCAGAACACCGGCAAACCCATCGCATTCGGGCAAAAGGCCCGTATGATGCACGGGAAGACCCACGCAAACATAAAGACTATAAGACCGCTCCGGGATGGGGTAATTGCCGACTTTAATGCTGCAGAGCAGATGATACGGGGTTTTATAAAGATGATTAACTACAGGAACTCCTTTTTCACTCCAAGTCTAAAGATGGTGGTATGTATTCCGTCGGGAAGTACAGAGGTAGAGATTCGTGCCGTTAGAGACTCGGCAGAGCACGCCGGCGGGAGAGATGTCTTTTTAATCTATGAGCCAATGGCTGCAGCAATCGGTATCGGAATCGATGTAGAGGCACCCACCGGAAATATGGTTGTAGATATAGGAGGTGGTACAACCGAGATTGCCGTAATCTCCCTTGGAGGTATTGTGATTAACCAGAGCATACGGGTTGCAGGAGATGTCTTTACCTACGAAATACAGCAATATATGCGTCAGCAGCACTCAATTAAGATTGGGGAACTAACTGCAGAAGATATAAAGATAAAAGTGGGAGCGGCAATGTCCGAACTGGACGAGTATCCGGAGCCTTACACCGTAAGGGGTCCAAACCTAATGACTGCTCACCCGGTTGAGGTTAGCGTAACCAGCCAGGAGATTGCCCACAGTATTGATAAATCACTCGCAAAAATTGAGGTTGCAATTATTCAGGTCCTTGAGCAGACACCACCCGAGCTCTATGCAGATATTGTTCAAAACGGAATCTACCTCACAGGCGGCGGAGCCCTGCTTCGCGGGCTGGACAAAAGGTTGTACGAGAAGATCAATATTAAGTTCCACGTCTCGGAAGACCCTCTGCACGCCGTTGCCAAAGGAACCAGTATTGCTCTTAAAAATACAGACAAACTGCCATTCTTAATGAGGTAATTTAAAATGTGGGGAAAGTCTCCTGTTATTAAATTTTTATCGACACTTTTGCTTTTTTTGACCCTGGAGGTCATATCTATCTCCTTTATATCGAGTGAGAGTATATTCCAACAGGCAAAAATATCCGGTGTTGTTATAAAATTAAAATCTGTAATGGATGGTTTAGCCTCCGGAGTAAAATATTACTTCGGACTACAGAATGTGAATGAGATGCTGGTGCGGGAGAATCTTAGACTTTTACGGGAGAATGAGAGGCTTAAAGCTTTTACTAACACAGATGTGGACTCTCTTTCGTTAAAGATCTCCCCTTCTGAAAATTTTTCATATATTCCCGCCAAGATTATTGCAAACAGTACTAACAAACTACACAACTATCTTATCCTCAATAAAGGACGGGTTCACGGAGTTCGCAAAGATATGGGAGTGATCTCTGCGGTGGGTGTTGTGGGTGTGATATCCGCCGTCTCCGACAAATACTCTTATGTCATCTCATTCCTGAACATCAACCAGAGTGTGAGTGCAATGATTAAATCTTCGGGAACATTTGGTCCAATGATTTGGGAGGGGAGGCGAAGCGACTATGCTATGCTTAAAGAGATACCCTATCATATAGATTTTATGGTTGGAGATACCGTTGTAACCAGCGGCTTCTCCTCTATGTTCCCTCCGGATATCCCTTTGGGAACGATAAGAAAATCTTCTGTAACCAAAGGCTCATACAACAATATTCAGGTGAAGCTGTTTCAGAATTTCAACTCACTGCACTATGTTAACATTGTGGTGAATAACAATAAGGACGAGTTAGATTTTATACAAAGAGGGTCAAATGGGTCGGTCAGGTAACATAATACTATTCATCTCCTTCGTAATTACTCAGATTGTTCTGAGTAGTCTCATAGATTTTGGGCCTCTGCTGTTTATATCTGTCTACCCTCTCTTCCTGCTTACACGACCCGCAAACACCTCTTTGAACTCTTTGCTGTTATGGGCTTTCGCAATGGGAATGGTTGTAGACTACTTCACAAACTCAATAATGGGGATAAACAGTGCAGCAGCACTGGTTATGACTCTTTTTCAGGTTAGAATACTACGCCTTGTAAGTCGTAAAGGGGAACTTGACACTCAGTCAAGGCCCGGCCTGAGAGAGCTTGGGCTAATCCGTTTTGGGGTATATATTTTATCTGCACTACTCATACACCATACTGCCATCTCTTTGGCAGAGAGTTTCGGAGTTACCCATTTTATTTATAACTTGCCAAGGATGTTAATCAGCCTGTTTGTAAACACGCTCATTATTCTATTAATCGAATTTGGTCTCTTTTATAAAAACTGGCGTTAAAATTAGAAACGATGGCATTTGACCTGGGAAAGAAAAACATATTGATTCTTGGGGTTATTGTTATAGCTCTGGTTTTTCTTGTTCAGCTCTTTTACCTTCAGATACTTGACGAGGAGTATAAAGTTACGGCAGAGAACAACGCATACAGATACGATGTGCGCTATCCCGCCAGGGGTCTTATAATGGACCGCAATAAAAAGATCCTTGCAGGAAACGAAACGGCCTACGACATAATGATAACCCCTTACGAGGTTAAGCCATTCGACACTCTTGACCTGTGCAATATTTTCGACTTGGACTATCTTGAGGTAAGAGGTAAGCTAAAGGAGTACAGGAAAAACCGGCGCAGAATCGGGTTCCAGTCAATGCCGTTTGTAAAGCAGGCGACTAGCATACAGTATACAATTTTTCTGGAGAAGGCATACAAGTTTCCCGGCTTTAGTGCCGTTTCCCGAACCATACGAAACTATCCTTATAACTCGGGAGCAAATCTGCTCGGGTACATTACAGAGGCAGATACATCTTTCCTGAGAAAAAACCCCGAATATCGCAGGGGTGACTATATTGGCAAGACCGGCATCGAGCAATCTTACGAAGAGGTACTAAAGGGTAAAAAGGGGCATAACATCTTTCTTCGCGATGTGCACAACCAGGTAAAATCAAGTTTTGCGGATGGTAAATATGACCTGGAAGCTGTTCCGGGAATGAGTATCATCAGCACCATAGATGCCGAGCTGCAACAGTACGGAGAGCTGCTAATGAGAAATAAAATTGGCAGTCTGGTGGCAATAGAGCCCTCAACCGGTGAGATTCTCACTCTGGTATCAAGCCCGGGAATAGATGTTACTAAGCTTGCCACCATAAATAAGTATTACAGCGAACTGGTAAACGATCCGCTTAAGCCGCTCTTCAACCGGGCGGTAATGTCGCCATACCCGCCGGGCTCTGTTTTTAAGCTGGTAAATGCCCTGGTAGGGCTTGAAGAGGGTGTTCTGGATTCAGATACACGATACTCCTGCAGCGGAGGGTACCACGTAGGCAGAGGTGTTGCCTGCCACCCTCACCCCTCTCCTACAGACCTTACCCGCTCTATTATGATGTCCTGCAACACATACTACTGCCACGTTTTCCGTAATATTATCGACAACCCTAAATACTCAAGTGTAACAGAGGGTTTTATACGGTGGAAAGAGATGGTGGAGAGCTTTGGGTTTGGGAAAAAACTTGGGACCGATTTCCCGGCAGAGCAGGGAGGAACACTCCCCTCTACAGGTACTTATGATAAAATTCACGGCAAAGACAAATGGAAATCTCTCTCTATAATCTCTCTTGCCATTGGACAGGGAGAGATAGGGACAACACCGCTTCACCTTGCAAATTTTGCGGCAACAGTAGCAAACAGAGGGTACTATATTGTTCCTCACGTTGTGAGAGGCTCTCCGGACACCCTCATAAATACAGAGTACAGAGAGAAAAACTATACCAAGGTGAGCACTGCCAATTTTGAGAAGATAATTGAGGGGATGTTCCTTGCCGTTAACTCGCCTCCTGGATCCGGTGCCACAGCCTCCAGAGTGGCGGTCAAGGGTCTTGATATTTGCGGTAAAACGGGAACGGCGCAAAACCCTCACGGCAAAGACCACTCTGTTTTTATCTGCTTTGCTCCAAGAGATAACCCCAGGATAGCCATTGTTGCCTATATAGAGAATGCAGGTTTTGGGGCAACCTGGGCTGCACCTATTGCCTCTCTTTTAACTGAGATGTATCTCACAAGAAAAATTGAGAGAAAAGATATGGAGGCATTTATCTTACAGGGGGATTTAATCGGTAATACAACAGTACGATGATTCGCGGTAATGAGTATAAACAACTGGACTGGCAACTGATACTCTGCTATCTGATTCTAATGTTAATAGGATGGGTGAGCATCTTCTCTGCCGTTTACGACGAAGAGCACGGCCATATTCTGGATATTACACAGCGTTACGGAATGCAGTTTATATGGATCGTGACCTCTGTGGTTATAGCTTTTATTGTGCTGTTTGTAATAGACCCCAAGATTTACAGTACTCTGGCCTGGCTTATTTACGGGGGAAGTCTGCTTCTGCTTTTAGCGGTAATCTTTCTGGGAATAGAGGTAAACGGTTCAAACTCCTGGTTTGAATTTGGTCCTGTAAGATTCCAGCCGGCAGAGATCTCCAAGATTGCCACCACAATGGCTCTTGCGTCTCTTATGAGTGGCTACAACTTTAGGTTCAAGTCTATTGAGGGATATGCAAAAATTGCGCTCATAATTTTGATCCCTATGGCAATTATTGTGATGCAAAAAGAGACCGGATCTGCCCTTATCTATGGTGCGTTTATCTTAATGTTATACCGTGAGGGGTTGAGCGGATGGTATATCTCACTCGGAATTATGGCCATTCTGCTCTTTCTTATTACACTAAGCTCCTCTCCGTTTGTTGCGGTTATTGTGCTTACCTCCATAATGGTTATCGCCAGAGGAGTTCTTTCCCGCAGAGCAATTGTTCACCTTTTGGGGCTGGCAGCACTTTTGCCCTTAATGATTCTCTCCCCCCGGATGGGAGATATTCCCGCAATCTCCCAAAAAATAGATCTGCCAGATGTTTTCTGGTTATCTACGATTATAGTGCCGCTCCTATTACTGCATATTATCTCTGCCATAAAATCTAAATTCAAACTCTACCAAAACATTGCTCTCAGTTTTGTTTTGGCAGTTATACTAATATTTTCAGTTGAATTTTTCTTCGAGCGGATTTTAAAGGATCACCAGAGAGCCAGAATTGAGAATCTGCTGGGAATCAATGTAGACCTCAAAGGTGCAGGATATAATGTTCACCAGTCCAAAATCGCAATCGGCTCAGGTGGTTTTTGGGGAAAGGGTTTTCTACAGGGTACTCAGACAAAATTCAACTTTGTGCCGGAGCAGAGTACAGATTTTATATTTTGCACAGTTGGCGAGGAGTGGGGTTTTGTGGGCTCTTCCTTCTTAATATTTCTCTATCTCTTTATGATTATCCGAATCTACAACCTGGCGGAAAAACAGAAAGATACCTTTAACCGTGTATACGGATACTCACTGGCATCAATTATGTTTTTGCACTTCTTTATAAATATCGGAATGACTATCGGCATTATGCCGGTAATAGGAATCCCCCTGCCCTTTGTGAGCTACGGGGGATCCTCTTTATGGAGCTTTACGCTCTTTCTCTTTATCTTTATTCGACTAGACCTAGATCGTCGGAAGTAACAAAATCTTCGGTTATATCAAACTCCCGGTCCGACTTTAGGTAGATCATCACGCCGCCCTTTGGCACCTTCTCTCCCTCCTTTACAAGAATGGTCTCAACCACGCCGTCAAATGGAGCAAGCACCAGGTTTAGCATCTTCATAGCCTCAAAGGTCATTATGTGGTCGCCCTTTTGTACGTGATCTCCAACTTTAACCTCCAGGGAGGTAACAACACCCGGTATAATGGATTTAATCTCCTGAGGGTCCGGCCTTTTCCAGGGAACCCTGTTTATATACTTCTTTGTATATGTAGTTTTGTACTTTCTGGCATCGGTGAAAATCTGGAGAATATCATATTTTATCTTCTCCTGCTTCTCAGAGTGTGCTTTTGGGGTTTTTGAATGATTTTTGCTCTGCTCCTTGCTTAATCTCTTCTCCTCTTTCTTAAGCTTTTTTGCAATTTTCTCATCCTCTTTCCTCTTTTTTTCAAGCTCTTTCTCCTTGGCCTTCAATCTCTTTTTGGCCAAGTCTCTCTTTTCTGACATTTTCATTCTTTATCTTATTAAAAAAGTTGAACGGATTCTCTAAAAAACTGACACTCCATTAAAATGGTGGAATGCCGTGCTTCTTTGAAGGCCTTTTAACAATTTTATTGGCAGATACTTCAAACGAATGAATCAGATATCTTCGTGTCTCTGCAGGGTCAATTACTGCGTCTATATACCCTTTGGCAGCTGCCACATAAGGGTTGGCAAACTTTTGTTTGTACTCCTCCACTTTGAGTTTTCTCATAGCATCCGGATCCTCTGCCTCCATAATCTCCTTCTTGAAGATAATATTTGCAGCGCCCTCAGGCCCCATAACGGCAATCTCTGCCAGCGGCCAGGCAAATACAAAGTCTGCCCTCAGGTGGCGGGAGTTCATTGCGATGTAACCTCCGCCGTATGCTTTTCTAAGAATTATTGTAACCTTTGGAACGGTTGCCTCGCTATATGCATAGAGCAGTTTAGCTCCGTGACGGATAACACCTGCGTGCTCCTGGTCTACACCCGGCAGATAGCCCGGAAGATCTTCAAGAGTTACTATAGGAATATTGAAAGCGTCGCAGAAAAGGATAAATCGTGCAGCTTTATCGCTTGAGTCGCAGTCCAGAACTCCTGCAAGAACCATTGGCTGGTTACATACAAACCCCACACTACGGCCGGCTATACGGCCAAATCCCACAACTATGTTGGCTGCCCACATCTGCTGTACCTCAAAGAATTTTGAACCATCTGTAAGAGATTTAATAACATCTCGTACATCATAAGGTTTTGTAGGGTCTACAGGCACAATCTTCTCAATATCGTATTTTTTTGTGTCCGGCTCACAAGCCTTTTCACAGTTGCAATTACACTCATTATGAGCAGGTATATACTCCAGCAGAGTTTTTATCTGCTCGAAGCACTCAGTCTCGCTGTTTGCAAAAAAGTGTGCGTTTCCGGTTGTTTCACTGTGAACTCTTGCTCCGCCGAGAGTCTCCATATCTATCTCCTCGCCCAGAACCGACTTAATAACCTCCGGCCCTGTTATGAACATCTTAGAAATTTTGTCCACCACAAATACAAAGTCTGTAAGGGCAGGTGAATAGACTGCACCTCCCGCACACGGCCCTAAAATTACCGAGAGCTGTGGAATTACACCGCTGGCAAGGGTGTTGCGAAAGAAGATCTCTCCGTAGCCGGCAAGGGAGTTAACCCCCTCCTGAATACGAGCTCCTCCGGAGTCATTTATTCCGATCAACGGAATACGCATCCGAAGAGCGTAGTCCATAATTTTTGTAATTTTTCTGGCGTGCATCAGCCCCAAAGAGCCCCCTGCAACGGTAAAATCCTGTGCAAAAATCGCTATAGATTTGCCATTGATTGTGCCTGTCCCGATAACTACACCGTCTCCCGCAAGATCTTTGCCCTCCATACCAAATTCTCTGGCTTCGTGCTCTATAAAGAGGTCATATTCATAAAATGACCCTGGATCCAGCAACTGACTGATACGCTCCCTTGCAGGAAGCTTTCCCATTGCTATCTGCTTTGCAATAGCTTTCTCGCCTCCACCCTGAAGGGCTTTGGCGGTTCTCTCCTGCAATTCAGAAACTTTTCTTTTTAATAGATTCATAGGTTTTAGTTTTGTTACGCACAAAAATATGAAATTATTTTAATACACAATTTGTGCATTTTTTTATTTACATTTGTAGTTCTAAACCGATTTAATAACTTAATAAATAGAACTATATGTCAATTCCTTTTGTTGAAAGACACAATGGTCCGCGTGAAAGCGAAATCGTAGAAATGCTTGCGGAAATTGGGATTAATAATCTGGATGAGCTTGTAAAACAAACCGTTCCATCGGATATTCTAATCACAAAACCTCTTGCAATAAGCAGTGCAATGAGTGAACAAGAATATTTATCAAAACTTAAATCTATGGTATCACAGAACGATGCTTTTCGTTCTATGATAGGGCTTGGTTTCTATGGTACAGGCACTCTTCCGGTAGTTGTGAGAAATGTTTTTGAGAACCCAAGTTGGTACACCTCTTACACTCCGTATCAGGCAGAGATCTCGCAGGGTCGTCTGGAGGCTCTTCTCAATTTCCAAACTATGGTCTCTACACTCACCGGTTTCAAGATGGCAAACAGCTCAATGCTGGATGACTCAACTGCTGCGGCCGAGGCTATGAGAATGATGTATGAACTTCGCTCACGAGATGCACAAAAGGCGGGTAAAAATATAGTATTTGCAGATGTAAACATATTCCCGCAGGTTCTTGCGGTTATTGAGACCAGGGCAGAGGCTCTGGGGATAAAGGTTGTTACCGGAGATTTCAAATCTTATCAGTTTGATGATATGTGCTTTGGCGCTGTTTTGCAATATCCTGCAGCCAACGGAGAGGTTCGCGACTACTCACAGTTCTGTGAGACGGCCCACTCAAAGGGTGTTTTGGTTACTGCCGTTACAGATCTGCTGGCACTTGCTCTTCTTAAGGAGCCTGCTGCCTGGGGTGCAGATATTGCTGTAGGAACCGCACAGAGGTTTGGTCTTCCTATGGGTTTTGGCGGTCCGACTGCCGGCTTTATGGCCACCCGTGACGAGTATAAGAGAAATATGCCGGGAAGGATTATTGGAGTATCTGTAGACAGGCACGGCAACCGTGCACTGAGGATGGCTCTCCAGACCCGCGAACAACACATAAAGAGAGAGAAGGCAACCTCAAACATCTGCACAGCCACTGCCCTTATGGCAACTATGGCAGGGATGTATGCAGTCTATCACGGGCCGAAAGGGGTTAAAGATATTGCAACCAAAGTTTATACCTACGCTCACACTGTAGCTGCAGAGCTCAAAAAACTCGGGTTTAAGCTCTCTGCAGATAATTTCTTTGACACAATTGAGGTTGCCGGAGTAGATGCGGCAGCCATCAGGGCCAAAGCAGAGCAGAAGAAGATGAATTTCTACTACCCAAGTGCTACCGCTGTTAGGATGAGTTTTGACGAGCTCTCTAACTGCGAGGAGGCTGTTACAATCTTGTCAATATTCTCGGGCAAAGTTGTAACCGAGTGTCCGGGAGCATTGGCGCCGGATCTCTATTTGCCAAGAGAGAGCTCTTACCTCACAGAGAACACTTTCAACAGGTTCCACTCCGAGACAGAGATGATGCGTTATATCAAGAAGCTGGAGCGCAGGGATATCTCCCTTACTCACTCTATGATTCCGCTGGGCTCTTGCACAATGAAGCTCAATGCGGCTGTAGAGATGATGCCTCTAAGCTGGGGAGAGATTACCAATATTCACCCGTTTGTCCCTTCAACTCAGGTTAAGGGTTATATGAAGCTTATCGAGGAGACCGAGCAGGATCTTGCAACAATTACAGGATTTCACGCCTGCTCTGTTCAGCCCAACTCGGGTGCTGCAGGTGAGTATGCCGGGCTTATGACCATCCGTGCCTACCACGTTGCCAAAGGAGATACCCAGAGAACTGTTGCCATTATCCCCACATCTGCACACGGTACCAACCCTGCATCTGCAGCAATGGCCGGAATGGAGATAGTGCTGGTGTCGTGCGACGAGATGGGAAACATCAATGTTGGCGAGCTTCGCGA
>Ga0154520_113_pt1 | contig 64036 bp, 60 predicted proteins | sample RifGroE2_FD_105663 | JGI IMG/M metagenome (GOLD analysis project Ga0154520, IMG submission 105663) | Bacteroidetes bacterium GWE2_40_15
TTTGTTTGATTATTAGCGAATAAGCTAGCAAAGCAAAAAAAAGCCGGATCAACTAAGACCGGCTTTTTGATTATAAATTTATGTGGGGAACTTTAGCAAAGTTATTTTTCTGCTGCTTTTTTTTACATAACCACGAAGTGGACAACACATCCGTGAAACGGACCACATAACCACGAAGTGGACAACACATCCGTGAAACGGACCACATAACCACGAAGTGGACAACACAAGCCGTGAAACGGACCACATAACCACGAAGTGGACAACACAAGCCGTGAAACGGACCACATAACCGCATAGTAGAAAATTCAACTGGCAGTGTTATGTGAAACAGACTGGTTTATAGGTGTTTAAAAATTGGGATTCTGGCAATTGGGAAAAACACAAAAAATAATCTATTAATCTACAGCAATTTACACAAAACACTGGCAGATGAAAATGCGGTCCGCTGCGCGGTTGTGTTTACTGCTGCGCAGTTTTGCGGTCCGCTGCGCGGTTGTGTTTACTGCTGCGCAGTTTCATCTCAGAGCTTTGAGATATTATCTCTGGGTGGTAACACCTTTTGGCATTTGCTGGATATTAATAGGTGAAATCATTAATTAAATAATAAAAATGAAAAGATTCTTTTTGATGCTATTCGTCGTGTTCTTATCGGTGGGGGCAGGGGCTCAAGGTATTAATTTCCAGGAGTTAACTTTAAATGAGGCAATTGCAAAAGCAAAAGCCGAAAACAAATTTGTGTTTATAGACAGCTACACAGATTGGTGCGGCCCGTGCAAAATGATGGATAAAGAGATCTATCCGATGAAAGAGATGGGAGATTATTTTAATCCAAAATTCATTAGCTTGAAATTAAATGCAGAAAAGGGAGTTGAAGGACCGGCTGTAAAAGAAAAATTTGGAATAAAAGCCTATCCGACATTCGTAATTCTTGATGGAGACGGGAAATTGCTCCATATGTTTGCAGGTGGAGTATTAGGGTTGGCCTTTATCGACAAGATTGAGGAGTCATTTAATCCCGAGAAAGCATTCGGAACATTACAAAAGCGTTACAACTCGGGTGAGAGGGATAAAAAATTGGTTGCCAGCTATATAATGGCTCTGCAAGCTACCTATACTGCAGATGTAACTGAGTTGATAAACCAATTTGAGAGCTCGCTAACAGAAGATGAGAGGATTTGCGAAGAGTGTATGTTTCTTTACGATGACTATGCCAGATTAGAATCTGCAAGAGGGAAATTCCTGACAGATAATCTCGAAAAATTTCGCACTAAAGTTGGTCGCGACAAGATAGATCTGGTAATGAAAAAGAAATATGAGGCCTACTATGCCGGCATCATCGGAAAACAGAGAGTACCAAATTTTGCAGATTTTGAAGAGAAGAACAGACAACTGGCTTTGCTGAATCTTAAAAATGATAAAATCTTACCTGTTTATCAAGCTGCCGTTAAAACCTACATCTCTAAAGAGGGTGCCAACTCCCTGTTTAGTTTAATTAAAGAGGTTGCCCCGAAGATTGAGAGTAATGAGATGGATAGATTTTTATACTTTGCAATACCTTCATTATTAGATTTGTGGACTAAGCAGCAAACAGAAGAAATTATTGCACTTGTGAAAAACGATAAAGTTATTGAGAGTGCAACGAAAGCGCTTGAAAAACATTTAAAAGTAACGCAACCGGTATTGCAAAAGTAACGCAACCGGTGTTGCTAAAGTAGCACTATAAAATAGCAAAAGTAGGTAGAAAACTTAGTTAGAGGCAAAGCAGAAGCATAAAGCTGCTGATATCTTTAAGCTCTTGACGAAGGGAGCTGTAAGCTTTAGTTTTTTGACTTTTGACTGTATTAATCGAAATATTGAGAGCGTCGGCAATCTGTTCTGAACTCATTCCGGAGATGGAGAGAAGAATGATTTGCCGGCGTTTTTGCGGAAGTTGTGAGACGGCACGCATAATCTCGCGGTTGAGCTCTATTTCGGTAATTCTTGCGAAAAGATCTTCACTCTCTTTGTTACCAATTTCATCAAGATTGAGTGGGTGTTTGCTACGCACAATGCGTTTTACACTGTTGTTTCTCAATGATTTATAAAAATATGCCTTGAAATGCGATTCACTGTTGAAGCTCTCTCGTTTGTTCCACATCTGGATAAACACCTCCTGAAGAATATCCTCTGCCGCATCATCATCAATAAGGAAGCCCTTAACAAAACGACGCCCGGCAGGGAAGAAAGCCCAGAACAATTTTTCAAAAGAGCGTTCATCTCCCTCTCTAAACCTCAGTACTAACTCCTCCATAGTGAGAGAGTGTATAAAATTGTAGATTTCACATTAATAATTTCACTCACAAAATTAGACTTTTTATTATAACATCATATTTTTGCGCAAATATTTGGATTTATCACAAAAGATATCTTCAACCAAAAGATCAATTAATCATCTTCAACCAATAAATCAAAAGATCAATTAATCATCTCCAACCAATAAATCAATTGATCAATTAATCAATTAATCCTCTCCAATAAAAATATTTTTTTGACAAAGTAATACCTTTTGCCGATTTGTGGATTAATATATAGATTGAAGGCTTTTCAACAGGAGAAATTATCAGATTAAGTTGTTAAGTGCATCAAAACAAGTAGATAAAAGCAGGCTTATAAATTAAGATTTAGAAATTGTATACTATAAACGAAAATATAAAGCTATGAGAAGATATTACGACTCCACGAGAGTTGCCCGGCTGATAGCAAAACTGGCACTGAAAACCATCTCGGATGAGGAGAGGCGAGAGCTCGCTTCACTGGCAAAGGAGAACGGTTTGAATGTAGATGAAATTCTCAAAAAGGTCACCACCGAAGTAGCAAAAAGTTTTGAAGTTGCAGATACTTCTACGGTTGCAGATGCGACGGAAATTGAGGCTGGGAAAAGGGTTTGGGCGGTTGTAGAGAGAAATATCTCCCAAAGGGAGTTAAGAGTGGGAGATTCGGAGGTAAGTTTAGGGCAATCGGATGTAAGTTTAGGGCGTTCAAGGCGTTGGAGGTTTGGTTTTGGGAGGGGGTTGATGAGGTATGCGGCAATTTTTGCGGTGGTTGCATCGCTTTCGGTGGGGGGTTATTGGTTGCGTTCGGGGTATGTTAATTCGAAGGAGACTATTACGCTGCTTGCAAATGAGACGGTGCTGGAGTTTCCGACGGGGGAGAGTGTAGTGCTCAAGGAGAAGACAGATATAAAGAGCATTCTTGGCAATCAGGCTTTAGTTGCAGATAAGGGCGTGGTGGAAAAGGCTGTGGCGGAGATTTATAAAATAAAGGTTTCCAGCGGGTCTACACACACTATCACTCTGGAAGATGGTACGAAAGTTATTCTTTATCCGGAGTCTGAGCTTCAGTTTCCTTCGTTTTTCGGCTCTACGGAGCGCTCTGTGACACTGGTAGGGGAGGGTTATTTTGATGTGCAAAAAGATAGCGGGCGACCATTTAATATTAATGCCGGCGGGGCGTCTGTGGTTGTGCTTGGTACAAGCTTTAACATAAGGGCATATAGTAATGAGCCCACAATAGAGACTGTTCTGGTTTCCGGTAAGGTGCTGATGAACAGCACAGAGCTGGTTCCGAACCAGATGGCCATCTTTAATCGTGCAAATTCGCAGATTTCAGTTGAGAATCTACAGGCCTCCATATATAGCGAGAGGGCCAACGGAATGTTTATATTCGATAACAGAAGCCTGGATGAGATAATGAGGGAGTTTAGCCTTTGGTTCGGGTTTGAATATAGCTATGAAGATAATGCCCTCAAAGATAAAAAATTCAGGTTTAAACTACCTCGTACAGATAGCTTCAATCGTCTGATGAATCTTATGGAGAAGACAGGCGAGCTTCGGTTTGATGTTTCAGATAAAAAAGTAACAATCTTACCGGGGAGATAGCAACTCTCCATAAAAAAACCACCCACTTAACCGATTTTCGGCCAGGAACTTCGGTTAAATGAGCGGTTAGAGGATATAACGGGTTCTTTTCCTCAAACCGGCTCCAGCAAAGAAAACAGTTTTAGAACCCATCTAACCCAAACATTAAATGTATGAATAAAAAGTGGATTAAGCGTACTTTAGTGGGTAAATATTCCCACTTAACTGCCAGAAATTTATTTTGTACTGTTGCAATGCTCTTTTTAACCGGACTAACTTCGCTTCAACTAAACGCGCAGAACACCCGGCAAATCAGCATCAACAAGCAAAATATTTCGTTTGAAGAGATTGTTCGCGACGTTGAATCGCAAACAGACTACACCTTTATGTACAGCACAGAGACCGCACGAGCTATCGGCAAGGTGAGCGTAAATGTGGCAAATGCCACAATCAAACGCCTGATGGATCTTGTACTTGAGGGCAAAGCCTTTACATACTCTCTCGAGGAGAATGTTGTGGTCATAGGCCCGAAGAAGGCGGCACAACAAAACATTGCAGATCAAAAACCGGTAAAAATTACCGGAGTTGTTACCGAAGCAGATGGTCTACCACTGCCCGGAGCAGCCGTTATGGTTAAGGGAACTCAAGTTGGCGTTGTTACAAATGAAGATGGCAGCTTTGAGTTAAATGTACCTTTCGGCAGGACAACTCTCACGGTATCCTTTATGGGAAAGAAGAGTCGTGAGGTGAGTATCGCAGGGAAGAGCTCGGTTACAGTTAGTCTGGAAGATGATGAGATGTCTATTAACCAGGTTGTGGTTACGGGTATCTTCAACAAATCCAGAGAGAGCTACACAGGAGCGCTCACAACAATCTCCGACAAAGAGTTAAAAGCATCCGGCAATCGCAATATTCTAATCTCAATAAGAAATATTGACCCAAGTTTCAACTTAATTGATAATCTGGAGTTTGGATCTGACCCAAACAAAATGCCCGATATCACAATTCGCGGACGCACCAGTATGGATGTAAATGTTCGTAACCTTCAGGAGCAGACAAGTGTGCAGAGCAATGCCAATATGCCTCTCTTTATAATGGACGGTTTCGAAGTGTCGGTACAGAGGGTAATGGATATGGACGAAGAGCTTGTAGAGAGCATCACCCTTCTAAAGGATGCCAGCGCAACTGCAATGTACGGCTCAAGAGGAGCAAACGGAATTGTGGTTATAACACTCAAAAGACCTGCAGCAGGCAGATTAAGAGTGAGCTACAGGGGCGGTATCAGTATCGAGGCCCCCGATTTTGCCTCTTACAATCTTATGAATGCAAGCGAGAAGCTTCAGTATGAGAAGGCTGCAGGCCTGTTTAACTCAATTTACAATCCTACCAACCAAAATCTGCAGGAGCTATACAACCAACGCTTAATTGAACTTGAGAGAGGAGTAGACACCTACTGGCTAAAATACCCTGTAAGAACAGGAGTGGGTAACAGACACAGTGTAAGGGTAGATGGTGGTGCAGATAACTTTAACTACGCAGGTAGCATATCATACAACAACATTTTAGGTGTAATGAAGGAGTCTTCCCGCAACAACTTTTCGGGTAACCTCTTCTTTCAGTACACATTGAAAAATCTTAAATTCCAGAACGACCTCACTATTCTGCACAACAGAAACAGAAACTCTCCATATGGCGATTTCTCTGAGTACACTACGGCAAATCCGCTCTACACACCATACGATAGTGAAGGTCACCTTAAGAAGATGATCTCAGATCCTCCGGCATCTTCAAACACTCCGCAGAGAGTGGGAAACCCACTATACAATGCCACCCTGCCAACTCGCGACGACGGAAGCTACACCAGCATCCAGAACAATTTTGCAGTCGAGTGGCAAATCAACAAAGACTTTATGTTCAGAGGTAATTTTGGAGTTTCAAACCAACAGAGCCGTACAGACAAATACCTTTCACGCGACCACACAAGTTTTGACACAGGTGACTACACCGGAGAGAACTTCAATATGCGCGGAAGCTATACATACACAACAGGTTATCAGTTCTCTTACGAAGGATCTGCAACCCTAAACTACAAGAAGACATTCAATGAGGTTCACCAGTTGTACTCAGGATTGAGCGCAAACATTGCAGAAGATCTCAACGAGAGCTACTCAGTTCAGGGCAGAGGATTCTCGGCATCAAATATGAAAAACCTTGGAATGGCCGGAGCCTATTCACTGGGCAAACCTTTTAGCAGTGAACAACATTCAAGAAGAATCGGAACCATTCTCAATGTTAACTACACTTATGACAGACGCTACTTTGCCGATTTCTCGGGCAAGATAGAGGGGTCATCAAAATTCGGAAGCAATGACCGTACAGCACCGTTCTGGTCGGCGGGGTTTGGATGGAATGTTCACAACGAAAAATTCATCAGCAAACTGAGTGCAATCAACTCACTGCGTCTGCGCCTGTCTTACGGAACAACAGGTTCTCAAAACTTTAGCTCATACCAGGCACTCACAACTTACAAATACTTTGGCCAGGAGAGTTATAAATTCTGGAACGGAGCCTATATGATTGGACTAGGTAACCCCGACCTCTCGTGGCAGAAGACCAAACACACCAACATTGGAGTTGAGACCTCACTCTTTGACGGTCGCATCCGCTTGAATGTAGACTACTACAACAAATTAACCGAAGATCTGCTTACAGATATAAATCTGCCTACAGCGGGAGGTTTCCAAAGCTATAAAGCAAACATAGGAGAGGTGAGAAACAGAGGGGTAGAGGTTGATGCAAACGTATTTCTGATTCGTGATATGAACAAGCGAATCACCTGGTCTATAGGAGGAAATATGGCTCACAATGTGAACAAGATTCTTAAAATCTCCAATGCACTCGAGTTTTTGAACTCAGAGCTTATGAAAGATGCAGGTCCAAACCCAAGTTTCCTTTATCAGGAGGGGCAATCTATGAACACCATATTTGTTGTTCGCTCACTTGGCATAGACCCGGCAACAGGGCAAGAGCTCTTCCTAAACAGATTGGGTGAGAGAGTTTACACCTGGAATGCACAGGACAAAGTTCCGAGCGGTGTGAATGAGCCGAAGATCTGGGGTAACCTAAGAACCACATTCAGATGGAAAAACATTACACTAAACGCTACAATGTCTTACCGTGTAGGTGGTTACATCTACAACCAAAGTCTTGTGGACAAAGTAGAAAACATCAGTCTCTCAAGGCAGGTAAACAATCCGTGGGGAAATCTGGATAAAAGAGCGCTTTATGAGCGTTGGCAAAATCCGGGTGATGTTGCAAGTTTCAAAAACATAAGAGACTTCAATGCCACTTACGCTTCGTCACGTTTTGTTATGAAAGAGAATGCCATAAACCTCAATTCATTGAATATCAACTATGAATTCAGTACAGAGTGGCTTAAAAAGAGTCTGAAAATGGATTACCTGTCGCTTGGTTTATATGCAGAAGATCTGTTTTACATCTCAACCATAAAGCAGGAGAGGGGCCTTTACTATCCGTTTGCCCGGAAGTTTTCTCTCTCGTTAACTGCAAGATTTTAACGGTAATTACTAATTAATCAATGAGAATGAAGATGAAAAGGATATATTTAATAATATTTATCGCAGTTTTATCCCTTACCTCGTGTAATAAGTGGCTCGATATTCAGCCCGAGCTGGAGATTCGCAAAAATGCCATTTTCGAGAATGAGCAGGGGTTTAAAGATGTACTCATAGGATCCTACATAAGAATGGCAACCCCGTCACTTTACGGATTGAATACCACAATGGTGCTGCCGGAACTTATCTCCCAACACTGGACACCTGTAACAGGAACAATATCTGCATACTTAAGCAGCTTTGACTACACCCAAACCACAAGTAAAAACTTGTTTGAGGCTGTGTGGCTCCAATATTATCAAACAATATTGAATATCAATTCAATACTGGAAGATATCGACTCGAAAAAAGATATGTTTGCCAATGGTAACTACGAGGTTATCAAAGGAGAAGCGCTTGGTTTACGTGCCTTTTTGCACCTGGAGGTTCTCCGTTTTTGGGGAAGCGTTCCGGGCAATATAGTGCTTGCAAACAAAGCTATTCCTTATGTAAAAACTGTTACAAAAGACCCGAACAAACTAATAGCCAACAGCTATCAGGAGGTTTTGGACAATATTTTGGCAGATCTAAACCAGGCCGAAGAGCTTTTAAGTGCAGATCCAATTCTTACCTACTCTAATGCAGTTTTGAACTCTCCCTCTACACTTGCCGGTATAGATAAAACAAAGCCCTATCCTGCAGATGAGTACCACTTTTTCCGTCAGGTAAGGTTCAATTACTATGCAGTAAAGGCTACAAAGGCTCGTTACTACCTATGGAGAGGAGATAATGTACTGGCACTGGAAAATGCTTTGGCTGTAATAAATGCAAAAAACAGCGATGGAACAGTGAAATTTACACTCGGCAGTGAAACGGCAGCCAACAACGGGCAGCTTACATTCCCAACTGAGCACATCTTCGCAGTGAGCAACACGCTCTCTACCCAGACACTCACCTCTGTATTTTTCAACAACAACACCGCCTACACCCAAACTGCAACCTATCTCAACACCGCTTTCGAATCTACACTGCACACTTCGGATATCCGTTACAGAAGCAACCGTCTATGGGAGTTAAGAGTTATTCCTTTGGCAGGTAACTTCAACTTTTTCAAGAAGTACAACGACACCGACAGTAAGACCGCAGTTAAAGACATCCCGCTCATAAGATTGGCAGAGATGTACTTTATAGCTACAGAGTGTGGCAGCGAACTGCTTTTCCGCGACTATCGCATAGCCAGAGTTTTGGATCCATCCATTGACGGAACCCTGACATCTGCAACAGCTATTAAGGAGAGACTGGAGAAGGAGTACCGCAAAGAGTTTTACGGAGAGGGGCAGATGTTCTTCTTCTATAAAAGGCACAATTACAATAAGTTCACTTGGCCTGTAGCCAAAGTGGTAACCGAATCTGCCTATAAACTGCCAATTCCGGAATCACAATCAATGTTCGAATAAACATTATAATTATGAAGATAAAAGCAATAAAATATAGTTTTTTAATCCTGGCTTTGGCGATGGGAGTTTCATCGTGCCAGGAGAAGGTGGTGAACAGGTTTGAGGGTGAGAGTTCTCTGTTCTTTTACAGAGGCTCCGGCAACAGCAAAGGGGCACCTCAAACAGACAGTGTTTCATACTCTTTCTTCCTTGCTGCGAGCAGTGTAACTGTAGATACAGTATGGGTAGATGTTCAATTGACAGGTGTTCCTTCCGCTAAAGATAGAGTCCTTCCGATTGTTCAGTCCAATACTGCTGAGGCGGGATCTGCAGTTGCAGGTACTCACTATGTGGCATTTAACGATCCTGCATTTGCAAAATATCTGATTCTGCCTGCAAACAAAGTTTCTGTATCCGTTCCTGTGATTGTAAAACGCACTGCGGAGATGGCCACATCTGAGTTTAGGCTGGATCTGGAGATTACAACCAACGAGTTCTTTGTGGCAGGTATTAAAGATCGCACAAACTACACTGTAAAAATCACCGCAATGGCTGTGAAACCGGCTCTTTGGGATGTGGCAAACAGCTACCTATCGATATTTGGCCCCTGGGGTCAGGCTAAGATGAAGTTCATAATTGACTATGTAGAGTACAGCGATTTTGATATAGTTCTCACTACGGATTACAGAGTATATCTGGCTCTAAAGGCAAAAGCAAAACTTGCCGAGTATGAACTGGCTAACGGACCTCTTTATGAGGCAGATGGAGTTACCAGAGTTATTTTCCCTTAATACATAACTACGATGAAACAAATATTAAAATACATATTAGCAGTTATACTAACAGTATATCTATTTGGGTGTATCAAGGACACCGGCAACTATGAATACCTTGATGCAGATAAAGTTGCGCCAACTCTGGTCTCCGGAATCAATGACTCATACTCTGCTATCTCTATGGAGAAGCTGGTTATTGATCCTACGATGGGTGCAGATGAAAACCTTTACGACTATGTTTGGTATGCATATCCGGCACTTGTTGTGGGTACTGCTTGTGACACACTTGGCCGTACAAAGAAGCTGGACTATCCGGTGACACTGTTGTCGGGTACCTACACGCTCATCTTCAAAGCCACAGACAAGATCAACAAAACATCTGTTTACAAAAAGAGCCTGCTCACAGTTTCGAGCATCTTTGGAATAGGCTACTACATAAACAAATATGAAAACGGCCGTACAGATATAGATTTTGTAGACAGGAACGGATTGATAAACAAAAACATCCTCAAGCAGATAAATGGCGATGACCTTCCCGGTAAGCCAATCCGCTCAACCTTTGAAGTAAACAGATTTTCGTACTATGTAATCAATGCAGACGGAACAAAAACCAAAATGACATTTAAACCGGCAGTGTTGGTTTGTAGTGACGAGGATATGAGAATCTACCACGGCGAAAGTATGAAATTACTGAAAACCTGGGATGAAGCATTTCTTGAGAAACCGGCAGTGAAAAAACCTCAGGGTGTTTGGGCAAATACTATGGGATATATGTTGATGAATAACAACTCGGTACAGTTCATAAACAACAACGGATCCAATGTTGGCGAGTTTGGTTATCCATACCCTGTAAACAATATGAAACTCAACTCAAACGCTACCGTAATGTCAAGTTCTGTAATGGTTTATGACGATAACGCAGGCGAACTGGCCGGCTATCACGCACAAACATACTCAGCGGTAAAGAATGCGGTTGTTAAAGCATCTCCACTCACACTTGCCCCTGTAGGCGAAGCATACTTTACAAACAGTGACCTCATTTATATGGGAACACAGGTTTACTATGCAACATCTGCAGGCCGCAGTTATGTAATAGTGAAAAACAGAACAACCAATGTGTTCACTCTATGGCAGATAGGCGTTAGCAACATTCAGTACGGCTACATCTACGACTACGGTGCCGGCGGGCTTGTTATACCTGCTAGTGCAGGCGTAACCTCCGGTAAAGTTTTCGCTCTTAAGGGTGGCTCAAGCACAGCTTTCAACACCGTCATATACTACTCTTCCGGAGACAACAAAGTGCACTACTTCAACCCGGCCAACCAGACAGAGAAGAGAGATCTAATCACTCTGCCCGCCGGCGAAGAGATCACATACATAGAGCACTCCTACGACTTCTACTATAAGATTAATACCTTCGTAGTTCTCTCCAACAAAGGCGGCAACTGGGTTTTACGCACTTATGACCTCGAAGGAGCCACTCCCGATGTTATACTTCCCGAAAAAACAATTTATAACGGAACAGGTCTGGCCAAAAACCTAATTTACAGACACGCCAGCACTTCGTTGACATATTAGACATATTAATCGCGGTTTTCATCTCAGGGCTCTTGTGCCAAAACATTGTGTTTAAGTGTTTTACACGCAAATTAAAATTTGGTTAAGTAATTGATTATGTGCGTCTTGGCACAAGAGCCCTGAGATATTTTGCGCAGCTGTTTTACGGCTGCGCTTTTTTTACATAACCACGAAGTGGACAACACATCCGTGAAACGGACCACATAACCACGAAGTGGACAACACAAGCCGTGAAACGGACCACATAACCACGAAGTGGAAAACACATCCGTGAAACGGACCACATAACCGCATAGTAGAAAATTCAACTGGCAGTGTTATGTGAAACAGGCTGGTATACAGGTGTTTAAAAATTGGGATTTTTGAAATTGAGAAAAACATAAAAATTAAACTACTAATCTACAATCACTTACACAAAACACTAACAGATGAAAATTATCCGAGGATAAAAAGTTATGTGGGGAACTATAACAGATGGATTTGCGGTCCGCTGCGCGGAAGTGTTTACTGCTGCGCAGTTTTGCGGTTCAAATGGTTAAATGATTGTTTATCAAGAAAGCCCCACAATGCTTGGCAAGGTTCTCTTCACAACTTGCACGGGTGGGTTGCTTAGGACGATGATTTCGTCGCCGAGTAGTTGGGCTTCGTCTACATTGTGGGTTACGAAGATTACGGTGCGCCTGTCCTCTTTCCAGATTTGGGAAAACCACTCTATCATATTCTGTTTCAGGGAGGCATCCAGTCCGTTGAGCGGCTCGTCCATCAGGATTATATCGGAGTGGCAGGCGAAGGCGCGCGCAATTGAGACACGCTGGCGCATACCGCCGCTCAACTGTGATGGGTAGTAGTTGGCAAAACCTTCTAACTGAACTTTATGAATGAGCCTATCTGCCTCACTCCTTCTTTGAGAGGGCGACATATTGCCGCCAAGCACAAATTCGATATTACCTCGAACCGTTTTCCAGGGCAGCAGCCGCGGCTCCTGAAAAATATATGAGAAGATCTTATCATCGAAACCAATGAGGGAGCCGCTGTCGGGCAAAATTACTTTGCCGATAATGTTGAGCAGTGTGCTCTTCCCGCAACCCGAAGGGCCCAGAATGCAGGTGATGGTGCTCTCTGCCAAACTGAGATTGAAATCCTTGAAGAGGGTGACCCCGTTAAAACTCTTATTGAGATCTTTTATCTGCAAACCGCCTGCTTTTGATTTTGTCATTATTGAGCCCTCCATTTTAAAACTCGTTTTTCGTAGAGTCGGATAATTTTTTCAAAAGCAAAGCTGATAATTATAGCGATAAGGGTCCAGGAGATTACGGCCTCGACATTGAGGTAGGTTTGAGCTGACTGCATCTTTGTGCCGATGCCATATTTTGGCTGGCTCAGCACCTCGCCGATAATTATTGCTCTCCAGCCGATGCCCATTGCACTTGAAGCGCCGCTGATAATAAAGGGCATAATGGCAGGAATATATACACAACGCAAAATTTTCCTTTTATCAACCCGGTAAAAATTAGCCATTTGGATAAGGTTGGGATCTACACTCTTTATTCCATCTGCAACATTGGTGCAGATAAAAGGGAACATTGTGAGCATTGCGATAAAGATTGGTACCACATTGGGGTTGAACCAGATAAGTGCCAGCAAGATGAGGGAGATTACGGGGACGGAGCGGATGGTGACCAAGAATGGGGAGATAAAGGTGTTGAAATTTGGCCGTAACCCGGAGAGAACTCCTACAAACAGGCCCAGTACTGCAGATATGAAAAACCCAAAGAGCCCGCGCAGTACAGTTGCCCCCACAACCTGAATAAAATCTAAATCTCCAATTAGCTTAAAAACAGTCAAAAAGGTATCTTTGGGTTGGGGGACTATGAGCGCCGATCCAAAGTAGAAGGCTGCGCTCTGCCAAATGGCAAGCATCACAACTACCGAAGCAATGGATATGTAGTGCTTTTTAGTTAATGAAATTTTCATCCGGCATTTTTCCTCCAATTATCTCTGGATTAATATCATAAAAAATTCTCAGGTATCTATCTACCCCCTCGCGTATGCCGGCCGCCGGCACAAAGAGGATGTTAGACCTTGGAATTGAGCGCAAAGCGAGCCCGTGTTCCGGCAAAATATCGTACTTCACAATAAGTTTGGCGGCGCTATCTAAGTTTTGGTTCACCCACAGGGAAGATCTTTGGTAGGCAGATAATATCTGCTTAACCTTTTGAGGGTGCCGGCGCAAAAAGCTCTCCCTGACCACAAAAGCGGTTTGAGCCATTGCAACTCCCTGTAGTTTGTCCCATTCGAGATTTAGGTCAAAAAGTGTGCGAACATCCCGGTTCTTATCCAGAACCAAAGTGGCAAACGGTTCGGATACCACCCCCATATCTGCAATACCGGCTGCAACAGCGTTGGCCAGATCTATATGGGTCGGGAAGCTGTAGTCCAGAACCACATCGGTTTCGGGATCTATCCCATTTTTTTCCAGTAAGTAACGAAAAAGAACATCGGGAGTCATCCCCCTGCCCATAACATTTATCCTCTTGTTTCTAAGATGCGCCCAGCTGGTAATGGTGCTGTCCTTGCCAACCAGGTAGAGCGAACCCCAAACCGGAATGGCCATCAGCCTGTAATCTACACCTTTGTTATACATAAGCGCGGCCATTGTGGTGGGCAAAATAGCAAAATCTGCAGAGCCATCCAGCATCATCTTCCGAACCTGCATCGGTTCGTTAAGGATATCAATTTTAATTAGAGAGTGTGCAGATTTAATTTGAGAAAGTGCAGATGTGCTTATGCTGTCAATAAATTGTATCATCCCCATTGAAGATGGCCCCTTGAGGGTGGCAATTACAATTTGGGAATCCTCCCCCGCATTTTGTGACGCGTCTCTGCATCCGCCAAACAGCAACACCGCAACACAGACCGGGAGAAAAATTTTACGCATAAAATAAGTTTTACACAAAAGGATGAGTTGATACAAATTTATGAGTTTTACACAAAAGTATATGTTTTAAACAAAAATTAGATTTATACATATTAATGAGCATTACACAAAAGTATAACTTTTACACAAAACTATCAGATTTATATAACTTGTCAAAAAAAACAATAACTTTGTGGCGAAATAAATACCGTATTTGTACTGAGATTTTGGGTTTAAATCCTATCAAGGTCTAACGGGGAATCAAATAACAATCTAATCCGGAGGCATCCTGATGGAAAAGAGAATAGGAACAGCAATAATTCAAATTGAGAGTCGCGAGAGCGTTCAGCTGCTCAACGACATCCTCTCAAATCATTTCAACATCATAATCGGGCGGCAAGGCTTGCCCCACAAAAATGATCTTGGCATCATCTCCCTTATTCTTGAAGGTACTACAGACGAGATTGGTTCCCTTACAGGCCAGCTTGGGCGTTTAAAAGGAATTCAAGTAAAATCGGTGCTTTTAAAAAAGTAGATAAGATGAATAGAGCAAAGATCTCCATTTTGACGGCCATCTGTATGGTCGCACTTCTGCCTGTTGTGTCAGGACAAAATTCCGGCCAACCAGGGCAAGAGACCATTCAAAGCAGGCCGGGCGGCACAACTTCCGGGCAAGAGTGCACGCAAAGTGAGCCGGACAGCACGCAAGCCGAGCCGGACAGCACGCAAGCCGAGCCGGACAGCACGCAAAGCGGGCAATTTATTGACCAGAATCACAAGACGGCCCGGCCGGACACTGTTGCGTTGGGCGAAGTTGTAGTCTCAGTAATAAAAGTAGAGAGAAAGATCAAAGAGCTGCCGGCCAGCATCAACATTGTGACAAGCGCAGTTTATCAGAAACGATCTTCACAAACAATCTCCAATGTGCTTAATAACCAGCCGGGTATCTCAATGGGAGGCGACGGCATCTGGGCAACAAGCATCAACATCCGCGGGATGGGGGAGAGCCGCCTTGTTACACTCATAGACGGCAACCGGGTTGAGACCGCGACCGACCTCACCGCATCGCTCAGTATGGTGGATGTGAATGATGTAGAGCGAGTTGAGGTGATCAAGGGGGCACAATCTTCACTCTATGGAACCGGAGCAATGGGAGGAATCGTGAACATCATAACCAAAGGGGGATACTTTGCAGATAAACTCTACATCGGCGGCAGCGTAATCTCCGGCTATGCATCTGCAAACAGCCTCTTCTCGGGCTACACCTCCGTTAACACAGGGTCGCAAAAGTGGTACCTCAGTCTAAGCGGGACCTACACCAACGCCGGCGATATGCGCACGCCACGCGGAGTTTTGCCAAACAGCCAGTTTACCACCAACAATTTTAGGACAAGCATTGGCGTGAAACCATTTGCTAACCATCTACTTAAGATTCAGTACCAACGTAATAGATCTACAAATGTGGGAATTCCGGGCGGCGACGCATTTCCGCTAACTTCCGAGGCGACCTACTCAAACATCTCAAGAGACCTTTTTGCGGCAAGTTACGAGATTACCAAGATATCGCAGGTGTTCACCTCGCTCAAATTGAGCTACTTTAACCAGTTCATAGACAGAGATGTAACACTTATTCCCAACACAGTTGTGCGCGCCACACTTCCAAACGGAAATACTCAGCTCACCGAACCCACATTGATGACCCCAACCGGAGAGCACCTCACAAACGGAGTTCAGCTGCAGGGGACCCTAAAAATGTCCGAAAATGATGTTCTTATTATGGGTGCAGATTTGTGGGGACGCAAACTTACCACCTCTCGCCAGAGGTTTATAACCGTAAAGGTCAACAACCCTGCCGGCACAACCCTTGTGACCAACAATATCGAACGCGGCGAGACACCAATCCCCGAATCGAGATCAAACAACGCAGGCTTCTTTATCCAAAACGAAAACTATCTGCTCGATAAACGCCTCACAATTATCACGGGAGCCCGTATAGATGGAGTGCAGATAACAAATAAAAAGGGCTATGATGTTGATTATATTATCCTTAACGGAGTACGAAACGACGCACCATCTACCCAACGCCTAACCTTTGAGGCCGGCAATGAGGGTAGCATCTCCTGGAGCGCCAACGGCGGAATCCTCTATAAAATAGACAGCAACACAGACCTCTCCCTAAATGTAGCCCGCTCATTCCGGGCGCCGTCGCTGGAAGAGCGATTCAAATACATAGACCTGGGCAGCTATGTACGCCTGGGCAACCCAGCTCTGATGCCGGAGAAGGGGTACTCTGCAGATATGGGTGTGCGAGTTTGGAAAAAGAATTTCACCCTGCAGGCCGGACTCTACATTAACAGCATCACAAATATGATTGCCGAAATACCCGGCGAGTTCACATACACACTCACATCCGGCTCCCAGCCCCAAACCCTCCCGGCATTTATTAACTCCAACATCAGCAAAGCACTCCTGTACGGTTTCGATTTCCAGCTGGATTACAACCTCTACCGCAACTGGACAGTGATGCTATCCGGAGCATATGTACGAGGAAAAGATATGGGAGAAGATAGTGGCGCCGGCGGCGTAGCGGGCAGCACCGGCAATCTGCCTTTGATACCGCCACTAAAAGGCGGGGTAGGGGCCCGCTACTCCAACTACAGGTTCGGCTCACTGGAGATGCTGCTAACCGCAGTAGCCAAGCAGGACAAAATTGCCGCCGGCGAGAGCGAAACACCCGGATACTTACGCCTCGATATGTTCTACAACACCCGCGAGTTTACAATAGGCGCCACCCGCCTACAACTCTTTGCCGGGATAGACAACATCACCGACACAAGCTACACAAACCACCTCTCCACCAACCGCGGCGACATCAGTATTGAACCAGGCCGCAACCTCTTTTTGCGTCTACGATTTAATTGGTAGGTTTATTGACTCTTTACGGGGGGTTAGCAATCTTCTAAGGATAAACCTAGGTAAGATATTTGATAATCTTTCATCTCGCCGGTGGCACGAATCATTTGAGCCCCTTTATTTTTAAGGGCATCTAAGTCAATATTGACATTATTTCGCTTAATCTCTATAATTTGAGCTTCTTTATTCAACTCGTTAACCACCACTAAATCAATCTCATTTTCACCCTTTCTGTTCCAATAACCACCTATTTTTGTAATGTTTTGGGATTGAATTATCTTCGTGTGGAAATATTTTTCAAGGATTTTCCCGCTATAAGTTTTGTAATCACGATCTATGATGCTCCTCAATCCATCATAGTTTCCAACTTCAAGTATATATCCATATTTATATATAAATCTAAACCAAAAGATTAAAAAATTATCTTCAATTGAGTAACGAACATTCTTTGTCTCCACTTTCGAAAAAATAGGTAGTTTCTTTGTTATCAACCCATAATCCTGCTCTAACTTTGTAAGGTAACCACCAATTTCCCGCTTTACCAACGCTTCAATTTTAGCACGCGTGTTCTCACCTCGAGCTATAGCAGAAAGAATGGTAAAATAGGTGGAGTATTCACCTCCGAACTCATCTAGAAGCATATTTTTACCCTCGTTTAAAAAGGTTGAGTCTTCTTGTATAATGAAATTGAGCATACGTTTGCAAGTAGTTGCATCTGAGTCCATCAATTGTTGTACATATTTAGCCACACCTCCGGTGAACGTAAATAGAGCTAATAAATCTTCGGGAGTATAATTTGCATTATGATCGGCCAGAATCTCTTTTAAAACATCGATCTCAAAGGGCCGAACGCTCAATTTTGCAGTTGCTCTGCCGAACAAAGGCTCTTTCTCGTTTTCGAAAATTTTGTACATCAACGAGTAGACAGAGCCACAGACGATAATATTTATTTTACTATGCTGGCTGTAAATATCCCAATAGTGCTGTATTTCGCTATACACTCCCGGGGCAACCTTAATAAACTCTTGGAACTCATCTACTATCAGTGTAAAAGCACGTTCCTGTGAGAGTTGCATCAGATATTCGAACAACTTACCAAAGCTGTTAATCTCTCCCAGAATAGGCACGCCAAGCTTATTGGTAATCTCTTGTTGAAAATCCTGACAAAGAAAACTCTCTGCCTTTCGAGCGACAAAGAAATAAAGGATTGGGGTATCATTATTTACCCTTAACACCAACTGGGTCTTGCCAATGCGACGTCTACCTGTTACCACTGTAAACTGTGCATTGCGTACCGAACGCTCCCTGATCTCATTCAGGCGGGCAATCTCTTTTTCTCTATTATAAAATCTCATATCAAAACAACTATTTTCGAAACCCTGGTTTCCGAAACGCTCGTTTCCGAAACGTGGGTGTCTCAACTGCAAAAATATAAGATAATTTTCAAATAAACAAACTATTGGTCAATTGTCTCCTTGTGTAGCATTAAAATTTTGATTAACTAAGCCCCACGACCCTTGGCAAGGTTATATCCCCAAAAGAATATGTGGGTCAATTGCGAGCTTTTTACCCATTTCCCGAGCCACCTTTAGTGTTGGTTCACAAGTGCCATTGAGATATTCGCTCACTCTGGATGGACTCACATTAAGTAACCCTGCTAAACCCCTCTGATTCAAGCCCATTTCTGCCATCCTCAAACGAAGCACCTCCGGAAGAGTTGGCGATGTGACGGTTAGATAAACATCTTCATACTCCGAAACCAGACCCGATAAAAGCTCCAGCTCAATATAATTCTTGTCACTTTCCGGTGTTTCATTGTCTACCACCGCTAAAAGCTCCTCAACCCGCTCACAGGTTTTCTCGTATTGCTCTATGTTTTTGATTGTTGCCATCTCTAAAAAATTAAATATTTGCTGCATCAATCTTATCGTAATCACTATGTGTGCAGATAGACCTGATATAGACCGTTTTCATTTTAAATAAAACAATCACTATAAGACGATAACTATTGCCCTTGATATTAAACACAAAACGACTATTTCCAACGGCATCTGCACTGTTAAAACTCTTTTTAATATCTGCATAGCAACTCCAATTGGCCTTTTGTGTTTTTTTACACCATTCACGCAGAGCAATATCGGCATCTGCATAAACTAAAGAAAACTCCATAATCCTCCGGAGAGTTATTATCCTCATTCAAATTAATTTCACACAAAAATATAGAAAAATTCCAATTATCAAAAGTAAATACCAAAAAACAAAACAAACTTTGCCAGTGTGCGGTCTGCTTCGCAGGTGTGTTTACCGCTGCGCGGGTGGGTGTGGTCCGCTGCGCGAATTTCAACTGCCAGTGTTCTGTGTAAGTACCAGGTTATCAATGACGTAAAATTTGGATTATATGAGAATTTTAAAATTGGAATTTCTAAGTATCAGATTATTAGCACTTTTCTCAAAACACTGGCAGTTCTTTAGGAGGTGGGGGAGTGTTGTTAAAAGTGGGCTATGGCAATGATGTCAGATATGTTTGCCTTCTCGGTTGTGGTGAGTGCGTCTCCTTTGAGATATATGGGGGAGTCTGCCCCGGGAATTTTTGATTCACTATTTGGTATCTCAATAACTCTGTGCAGTAGATACCCTTTTTTGTATCTGAATAGTACCACATCGCCAACAGAGAGAGACTCTTTTCCGGTAAATGGGTGAAGAGTGACTTGATCTTTACCCCCGGCAAGAGTTGGGAACATACTATCTCCTATAACGGTAATTTTCACCGGCACACCCTCATTAAGACTCTCCTCAACAATCTTGAATGCAACGGAGTTCTCTATCTCCTTGCAATCTTTGGGCAACCTTTTGCCAACAAGTACTCTCACAAGTTTTCTTCCAAATTTTCTCACAAGCTTTCTCATAAACCCTCTCATATTTTCTCACTTAAAACTCTCACTTAAAACTCTCGCTTAAAACTCTCACTTAAAACTCTCAAATAATATATCTTAAACCAGGTTGCTATTAAAAATTGTGGAGTGGGTTAAGATAGCGGAATCTGCAAAGGGGCGGCAGCTTAGCTTATAGACAGGCACAGAGCCTATTATGGCAGAGATTGCGTTACAGGCAATCTCCTCAAAATGGTCAAACCCGGTTAACTGGGGAGGAAAAGAGGGGAACAGAGCCACAAAGGCCTCCAGCTTGTTCAACCGTTCAATGTGATTTCTACTGCTCTGCTCCACACGCACAAAAGCAGCCACAGGGTAACTCTCGTTAAGATAGACCCGCCCTTTGCCGCTCCAGGGAGAGCCGTGAGCATAGACCTTTCCATCTGCATCAATGCAAACAATGGGGCTATCGTCGTTGAGCGCTTTGGTTTGTGCAATGTGCCTTAACCAGAGAGAAGCCTGGGTACTTTTACCGGTGCCGGACTCTCCGAGAAAGAGGATTGCAGATTTATTGCAAACCACTGCAGATGAGTGTACAGGAACCTTCATTTTTTCCAGTCCGTAAAATGCATAAATTATCCATAGTGCAAACGCCAGAGTGCCTGGAGAGATATCTCCCACCACGTCGCAAATAACTTTGTTCTCTTGTGCAGATAATTTGGCTCTAATCTCGCCATCTGCCGAGCCGTTGTTCTTTAACCGCATAAAGTAAGTGCCGTCCTCCAAACAGGTTAGGGGAGAGTCGTCGGGCGCAGTGCCCGGCCCGCCGTCTGGCCCGCCGCCGGGTAGCTGGTCGGTTGTGCGAAATTCTATATTGATGTCAGGGATTGAATTTGGAATGGAATTCGGGGTGGAATTTGGAATGGAATTCGGGGTGAAATTCGGGGTGGAATTCGGGGTGGAATTTGGGATGGAATTTGGGATGGAATTCGGGGCTGGATTGTGCTTGAATATGGAGAAACCGGCCAGCCTGGAGCAGGCTAGAAGGGAGTGGGGGTAATCTAAAGCTATATGAATGCCACCTATGTGGTAATGGGCACTACCTCTGTTATCGTGTTGCATATCTCAAGCATTTTCTCTCTGTGAGAAACTATTATAATTGTATTTTGGAGCAAGGTTAAGGTCTCAATAATCTTTAGTTCGGTTTCGTTGTCGAGTGCAGATGTTGCCTCATCCAGCAGCAGTAGATCGGCTTTTTTGTAGAGAGCCCGTGCGATTGCCAGACGCTGTTTTTCACCACCGGAGAGCATCAGCCCCCCTTCACCCGGCCTCCAGCTATCTGCCCAATCAACCCTGGAGACAAAATCTCCAAGCGACACCATCTTTATAACCTCTAGCACCCGGGGTGTCATAAGATCTGTCTCAAAGGTGATATTGCGGGCGAGCGTGGCATCCAGAAGATAGGTCTCCTGAGAGACATACCCGGTGAGCTTGTGCCAACTTTTGAGACTGTACATCTCAAGCCCAACCCCGTTTAGAAGAATCTCTCCACCCTGAGGTTTGTAGATTCCCAGGATAAGAAGCATAAGGGTACTCTTGCCCGACCCCGAGAGTCCACGGATGCCCACACGCTCGCCCTTGCCCACCTTCATCGAAAACCCCTTTAACACCTCCCTGCCATCTCCAAAAGAGAAATCTACACCCTTAAACTCCAAAGATTCGAATGCCAAACACTCAAGCTTACCCTCTATTAAAGCAGGCTCCTCAATGCCGGTACGAACCACATCCAGAGCGAATGAGGTGTTTTTTAGTGTATTAATGTTAGATAGAACCGAGCGAAAAGCAGGTAACAACTTAAGAGTTGCGGCAGTAAATATTGCTGCAACCGGAATCAGAAAGTCGGAGAGAGGCTTTCCCGGGTAGGCAACTGCAGATACAACAATAAGCCCGGCAATTACTGCCACAATACCCATCTCTACAGAGCGGCCGGAGATGCTCTTCAACCTCTCTGCATACAATCTATTCCCGGAGATCTGCTCAATGCCACTCTTAAAAGTCCTGCAAAACTCGCCAAAAGCACCACCGACTAATATATCCGGGTACCCACGAAAGGTCTCTGCAGTTATCTTCCACTGCTTTCTCTTGGCAATATTATCCTCCTTTCCGGATCTGCGCAACCTCTCTGAGGTAAACCCGGCAAAGAAAATGACAATAGGTACAAAAATCACAATCTCTGCAATAGCAGCAATCGGATTTACCCAAACCAACACACCAAAAATGAGCAGGATAAGCAGATAATCTCCAAGAAGAGAGACAATTGCATTTACATACCCAAAAACAAAGGTGTAGCAAACAGAGTTTACATTGTGCGAGAGCGCAGAGGCTCCCTGCTCTTTAATAAAAGCGAACCCCTTACAAAAATAGTGTTCGTAGAGCCTTACAGAGTGTGCGCCGTATAGCTCCTGAAGCTTGCGGCTCCTAAAAAGCTGTATTTTATGAAGGGCCAGGTTCTTGAGTGCAAAGAAAAGTAGAGAGCCCGCAGCTACAAGTATAGCATAACTACCCGATTCTATAACATAGAGCAGCAGCCTAAACATAACGGCAACTCCGGCCAACTCCAGCAGGGAGCCCACAACCGCAAGCAGGGCTACAGCCCATTTTGCTTTGCCCGGCCAAAAAGAGTTGGCCTCTCTAAAGAGAGACTTTAGGATTGTATAGTTTAAATGCATATCCAATGCGCTTTAGAAACTCACGGGCAAAATAGCCCCTCTCAATAAGATCGTATTTCCACTTTAACTCCATCATATTTTTAGCCCCCACAACCTTCCTCTGCAAAACACCCATCTGCAACAGCTCGGAGATATCTCTCCTATTAGCGATCTTAACAAATGTATCCCCGTAAATCTTGCGGGCAACATCTTCACCCACAGGCTCTATTGAACACTCTTTGTAAAAGCTTTGCAGATGTTTTTCTACCCCTGTCTCGCCAAAACACTCATTTATAAGATTCACAAAACCGGTGAAGAGCTTTAACTGCCCCTGCTGTTTGAGTATCTCAAAAATCTCTCTCAGCCCCGCTTCACACCCCGTGTTGCTGCAGAAGTGTTTAAGAAGCAGATAGAGATCTGTAAAGTGTCTTAAAACAACTCCGGAACTTAAAAAGTGGACAATGGTGTGCCGGATGTTAAAAAGCAGATGAAAATCTTCAATCTTACCATCTTCCAACATTCTGCGCAGATGCCTCTCTATCTCTCTGTCGTATCTATTATTAGCCACATTGAGGAGCGACTTGTGATTCTCTATATCTATCCCTTTAAAGAAAAATTTGGAGTGTTTAAACCCTTTTTTGTCAACCGTAATTCCCATCCTATCAACAACCAGATTACCCTTCTCATAATTCTCATACAGGAAGATATCTATATCGCCGCACTCCCTGTGTTCACTAATAGGGTAGAGGGCAGCGAGCACGGCACCCTTTAGCACCAAAACCTCAATCTGCGACTTGGCAAAAAGAGCTCTCAACTCCCCAAGAACCACCATCTGCCTTTGGTAACGCTTCTCAATGTTATCTACACTCAAAAACCATCGCACGGCAATATCCTTTGGCAATAACTCCCGAACCCCCTTGCACATACCATCTGCAGCAACGGCTGTAACCCCCTGCTTCGCAGCGGCTTCCAGCAGCCAGTGCCACTCACTGTGCGACATTGAAGAGAAAAGATCACCCTCACCCCCATCGACAACACCATTCAGTGCCCCGTGAACCAGATAGAGTAATCTCCTCTGTGTAATTGTAAACTCCATATATTATACCTTAATCGGTAATCAGCCCGGCCATAATCGGTAATCCGCCCGGCCATAATCGGTCATCACTCGGTAATCAGCCCGGCCTTGGTCATAGACTTAAGCCAGTTTGAGGAGTCCCGCACTGCATCTGCAGCATCTATCCCAAAGCTGCTCACGAGCAATGCAGATGCATCTGCAGATGTAAAACTCTTATCTTTAAGCTCATTGTAAAGAAGCAGGGCACTGCTGTTCATTAAAACCACCTTTGTGAAATCCAGCTTGCCATTGCTCTTTACAATGAGCATCTTCTCACCCGCAATATCACGCAGCTTGCAATTCTGTAAAATCCTCATTGTAAACCCTCATTGTTATTTGACGCATCTTATAGCAAACCCGAAACTACGAGGACCAAAATTCATAAATGAAACATTATTGGTATAGCTGCCGGGAGCTCCATCTACATTAGTGACAAGAGCTGCTCCATTAAATGATGTGGTACCAGAATCATAATAAGCATAAGCAGACCAAACAGTAGATTGCCACCCTACGGCGAAAATTTGACCATCAGAATAGTTTCTAAAACCATATGCCGGATAATTTGCACCAGCTCTGGTGTATGTCCACATATGAGGAGGCGACCCCATATTGTCAATCCTTAGTTTGTCTGCGTTAAAATCATTCCAAAGCAGATTGGTTGGTGCCACTCTCCATCCCGGAGGACAAGGGTCCAGAATTGGTTTTGACGATGCATAAGAGCCGTGGTCCTGCCAACGGGTGTTTGTTGTAGGCGCATCGCTCCACCAGTTAGAACTACCGTAGACAAACTGAGTAGGATTCTGGTTGGCTACATTTTTTGTAACTGTTCCACTATAAAGGGTTATAGGTGATAATATAACACTATTTGAACCATCATACATACTGGTAAGAGTTGGAAACGGATCCTTTCTGCCGAACTGATAGTGGAGCACTCCATAGGAACCTTTTTCATCTGCATAAGGAGTATTTGTACTCTCTGCACCAAGGAATCTGTCCATAATAAAGCTATTTGTATAAGTAGCGTGCTCCCATACTGTATAAGCGGTAGAGTCCCTGTATCTGTGAACATTACCTCCGGTTACAGGGTAGGCGTAAACGCCGGCTTGTTTAACAACTGCATCATTAGGGTTGTAGTTGGTTATCCACAGATGCCAGCTCCAGAGATATGAGGCACCCTCGTCCGGAGTTCCGTCACCATTGGAATCACGTTTTATTCCAACAAGCACGTTACCATATTTCCCGGGATCTACCAAAACCTTCACCTGACCAGCGGAACCGGTACCCTTGCCTCCATCTACCAGAGTAACAAGCTTACTTCTATCCTGCCAAATTACGGAAGCAACCCAATTATCATCTGCATCAATTACATTGTCGGGAACATTTCCATACTCTACAACCGACCAGTAGTTGTTGCTCTGGGTAATTGGGAAAGTAAATGTAGTTTTAAGATCTCTTGGGTTGATTATGTAGCAGTTTGCCACTCCGTCCAGACCCACAGGGTTGGCACCCAGCTCATCGTTGAACTTTACAAGATAGCGGGTTCCCCTTTTAAACTCTGTGCCCGACCTGGTTTGAGTGTAAACAACATCGTCATTGGTTTTTATGTTGATTGTAAAAGTTTGCCCGGTATAGTTGCCGGGATTAACCATCATAAAGACACCGGGGGTTGTGTTGTAGTCGTTTGTTGGGTCTAAATTCCCGGTTATTGTGACTTTAACCTTATTTGTTCCGGTTGGATTTCCAATTGCATACGAAACACCTGGAGCAGGAGTTGCCGAGGCTATATTAACATCACCGGATATTGAAATTTTGGTTCCTTCCGGAGCCACCAGTTCAACCTCTTTGATTGTTTTCTCAGTTATTGATGCTATTCTAAAATCTAACAGAGCAAAAACGTGGTTGAATCTCAAATTTACAACAGCCGGGTTGTTCTCTGTTCCGGGATCCAAATTTGCAATAGGGTTGGCAATCATCATATCATAAGTAGATAGATGAGCGCTGCTTTCACCAACCTGCGTCTGTTCTGCAGGCACCGAAACCGGTACTTCCGCTGCGATAAATGTACCCGCAGTGTGAGGATAGTAGGCACAAAAATCATGGGCGCCGGTTCCCCAGTAAATCTGACCGGCAAAATCAGAAACGGCTGCACTTGATTGAGCAGTATAGGCTAAATTGGGTACTCCCGGAGCACCATCTACGCTTGGTCTTGCTTGCGGAGAGTATATACCCACTTTATCTCCCGCTACCCAGGAGGTAACAAAGCCATCAAGCGTGGTTTTAGTCTCGCTACCGGCAGATGCATCTGCACCAATAACTTTAATTGTATTTTTCAAAGGATCTTCGGGGCTGTTTTGCGTCTCTTTTGCGCAAGCAAACGGAGTGACAATGATAATTATCAATTGCAGACTCCTTTTTAAAATTCTTAACATTTTCTTTAAATTTAAAAATCTGCAATTAAATTACTCATCGGCCCATTCACCCTCATCGTAATTTTCTGTTGATGAGGCAAATCCCTTTTCAAGCTTAATATTTATCACCTCAATTACCGGAGGTGAATACACCGTTTGGGTGTGTTCGTTCTCAAAGTTGAGTTCCATAATAAGAAGTTTTTTATTAGGTTATGGAAAAACAGGGCAATTTTATGCCCTATTTACAAAATTGCTTTGAATTTAAGAAAAAAAAACAGATCATCAATGGCCTTTGCCAGATTTTGAAACATTGTATCAGGATTCTCAAGATCCACGACCCTTGCCAAGGTCTCCCCTAAATTTTATCAAACCCGTTTTATCTCATTTCCACACCCTTGGGAAGTGAAGTTTCATTAACGTAATCAAAAAACAAGGCATCGTAATTGAGATATTTATTTCCTGTATCAACCTTTCTTGCAGTTAAGTACTCTTTGAACGAAAATGGTAGAATAGAAACTTCTATGTAACACCCGCTCAACAATGTTGCTAATTCAATACTCGATAAAGTTCGAGCAAAGTGCTTTTGCCACACCTACGTAATCCGCTTATAACTTTTATTAGGTCTTTATCTTTGTAAGACAGAAGCTTGTCTAAATATTCCTTACGATTAGTATATTTTTCCATAGGATAATGGTAATAATTAAATTATCAAAACTATCATAAAATGCAAGTTTTGATAATAATTAGACAGCCACAAACCTTGGCAAGATTTCCCTTGCTACAAAGATAGTTTCACCCCAAACACGAGTGACTGGGTGAATTGGCGTTTGTATGAGATCTCTTGGTCGTAGAGGAGGCGTCCGTTGTACTGAATGGAGAGCATTTTGTAGTCAAAACTGGCGTTTAGCAGAGATGAGAACCTGGAGTTGCCCGTATCTTTAAAGAAGCCCTTTTTCATAAGGAAGAGTGAGTTAAACAGCAGGCTTACAGATGTATCTTCATTAATCGAGCGTCTAAACTTGAGGTTGAAAACAGCAGTGGGGCCATTGATATAAACATCATCTCCCGCCTGCGGAAGCTCCCCTGCAGGAATAAAGTTCTTCCTGATAATCTGCTGGAAAGAGTAACCCAAGCCATAAGCCATATTGAAATTATTCTTCTCCTTTATCTTTAGAGAGTACTTCTTATCTCCAATAAACAACGTATGGGTCAAAAACATAGGATCCATAAAGTTTGTCTGCTGATCATCTGCAAAACCCTTACTCAACCTGGTCTCTGCCTTGGTCTGGAAAAATAATCTCACCCCGGAACGCTTAAACATCTTAACCGAAGGCATAAGATTAATCATAAACAGATCCTGAGTAGTCTCCGGTTTAGCACCGGACATTGCTATCTGCCCGAAATTAAGATTAAGATCCGAATCAAAGTGAAAATTTTTAGTGCGATAATTTAACCCCGACTCAACATTTAAAAGCCACTCCAAATGCCTCCTCTCTCCCCCGGCATTACTTACCGAACTCAGCGTGACTCCCAGACCGGGTTGAAGATTAAACGAAAGGGATCTCTCCTGACCCTTTGCCAAAAAAGCAACTGCAAGCAACAAAGTTGCCAATCCTGCCCTTTTCATAAAATTCTGAATTAATGAGTAGCTGCCTTTATCCCGTCGTCGTTAATACCGTAGGGTTTAACGCTTGTAAGTTCTACTTTTATGTTTATAGGAACTTTAACCTTACCCTTGGCAGCAGTAAATTGCTCTGCAGATATTTTAGGCAGAGTTTGTTTGAAAGGGCCGTTTTTTGTTTTACCTATAGATTTTAGTGTGGTATTATCCTTAACATCCACAACAAAAGTCCGCGCAGTTTTTAGATTGCCCGATTTAGTTGTAACTGTAAAGGTGTACTTGGCAAAAGGTTTTGGACTTTTATTCAGAGATAAGATAATCTTCTCGCTTATTGTAACCCAGATATTTATCACTGGAGTTACAGAAGTCCCTGGTGTCCCCGGCGTGCCGGGAGGGCTTACCGGCAGTTCTGACTCAACGTAACCCCATTCATCAGTAGGATTGTTGAGAATAGGCTCATCGTCCGGCTCAAGCTCAATATAAATTTCGGCACCAGGAACAGGTTCTCCCACCACTGGGAGAGGGAAAGAGATAGATTCATAGGAAGAGGATACCGGAACATCTGCAGATGGCTTCAGGAATAATAGTACAGGTAAAAAAGCAAGCAGAAACAGGGATTTCGTAAAGTTTTTCATTGCACACCTCCATTTTTATTAGGTTAATTTCAAAGAATTTACAATCAAATGTAATAAAAATTATTTTAAGTATAAAGCCTCAAAATACCTGGCAGTTCGGCAAGGTTATATCCCCAAACGAAGCACCTCCGGAAAGTTATTATCCTAGTGAAGTTTCCCGTCCTGAAATAAGTTGACACTGTTTTTGTGTCAACCTATTTCAGGACGGGACAATGCCTGCTGTGCGGCCGAGTTCCCAAAGATATGGTCTGCTTCGCAGGTGTGTTTACCGCTGCGCGGGTGGGTGTGGTCTGCTGCGCGAATTTCAACTGCCAGTGTTCAACCCCCACGATGCTTGGCAAGGTTCGTTTGTTCCGAAGTAATCTTATCCGGCAATGCAGGATACATTGAGTTCAAAGGAGCTTTAGTCGAAAACGCTTGATAATCAATAAAGCCCCACAACCCTTGCCAAGGTTCCCTTCCCTACAAGCGGCAAAACGGTGATTCCGTTACTTCTTTTTTGTTCAGTTTCTCCTGCGTAGATAACATAGCCACCCTGGGTATGACTAATTTTATTCCAGTAAAGAATACCTTTAAAATATTCATTGGTAATGGTTTGTCCGGATTTTATCTCAATAAGAGTTTTTGTTAACCCATCTACAAGAAGCAAATCGATCTCATTCCCAACATTATCTCTCCAGAAAAAAAGATTATTGGTTTTACCTGCGTTGAACCTTCTTTTGAGAAACTCCAAAATAACCATATTTTCAAATAGATTACCCCGGAAAGGATGGAGATCCAGATGCCGTTCACTTTCAAACCCTAATAAAGCAACCGCCAACCCGGTATCGTAAAAATACAACTTTGGCATTTTTACAACCCGCTTATTGAAATTCTCGTGATAAGGCTGTAAACGAAATACTATAAAGCTGGTTTCTAAAATACTAATCCACGAACTTATAGTTTTGACATCTACACCGGTCTCAATAGCAAGAGAACTCATATTGAGTAGATGACCAATCCTACCTGCACAAAGTCTTAAAAAACGTTCAAAAGTAGAGAGATCACTTATGTTTTTGAGCATACGAACATCCCTCTCAACATAAGTTCTTATATAGTTGGCATACCACTTAGAAACATCTGCAGAGCCATTATATAATGCCGGATAACCACCCATAAACATCAATCTATCCGGTTTAAGCCCAAAATCACTAATCTCATCAATAGATAAAGGCAACAGATTCAGATAACCAACCCTGCCTGCGAGACTTTGAGAAATATTTTCTTGTAAAAGAAAGTTATTGGAGCCTGTTATTATAAACAACCCGTTTAACGCAGATTCGTCAAGTATCTGCTGCAGATAAGAAAAAAGAGAAGGTACACGCTGGGCTTCGTCAAGAATTGCACCATCCGGATAGTTCGAAAGAAAGCCACGGGGATCTACCGTCGCAAAATTTCGGGTATCAGGGTTCTCAAGACTCACATATGGTTTATTTGGGAATACAAACCTAACAAGAGTCGTTTTTCCCGATTGTCTCGGGCCAACAACTGCTACCGCCTTATAATGACCAGCTAAGTACTTTAATTCAGATTCTGATGTTCTCTTAATCATAACACAAATTTACAATATTGGAATTGAATTCCAAATTTGTAAAGAAAATTTCACTGGTCCACAACCCTTGCCAAGGTTCCATTTCTAACCGGGAAAGTTATTCCGGGGCTTAGGTTATTCTAGCACGGCTGCCGGCCCAATAGAGAGACGGCAGCTATGAGCTGGAAATAACCCTAAAAGCACCGGCAAAAAACTTTATACCTCATTATCAACAATATCCCACGATGCTTGGCAAGGTGTTCAATCCTTTAAACACCCGATAGGCAGAACAAATACACCATCTTCGCGTATGTATGCGTAGTCTCCAACAGCTATAACAACTGCCAGAAAAGATGGAGCATTCATTTTATCTGTATCAATCTTTTCTCTAAGCACCTTTAGTGTTTCAGCTCCATCAGAAATGCTATCTTCACCTCCGATTTTGATTTCAATTAAACCGTACGTTCCATCTTTCAGACAAATTACTGCATCGCATTCCAATCCGGATTTGTCTCTGTAATGATATAATTGTCTGTTGTTTGCCTCGGCATATACTCTTAAATCTCTAATTGCAAGAGTTTCAAAAATAAGCCCCATTGTTTTGAGATCATTTATCAACTCCTTTGGCCCGATACCTAAAGATGCTGTTGCTATTGAAGGATCTGTATAATATCTTGTATCTGAAGTTCTTATTGCAGTTTTAGAACGTAAATTGGGATTCCAGGCTTGAACATCATCTATAACATAGAGCTGTTTTAATGCGTTTATGTAAGATGTAATAGTGTCTTCGCTCAGAGATTCAGCATCGTGACTTACGATATCGGCATAAATAGTCGAAATAGAAGACTGAGTACTCTGATGTCTGGCATAAGATTTCATAAGCCTTCTGGTGAATTCCGGATTCCTCTTTACACTATCTACTCTTGATATATCGATATTTGCAACAGCTGATCAACTTCAAACCTCACGGCATCCCACAATTCCGGCGCCTCTTGCCATTCGTCCAACAATCTTGGAGTTTTACCTTCTAGTAACAATTTAGGATTTAGCTTGGCAAGACTCCTATTTTGCACCTTTTTAGAAGGTTCATCAACATACAAAACCGAACCTGCAATTTGTTTGGTAATTTGGCTAGATTTTATTCCGTAATATGGCAGAATATTATTCGGATAATTGGCGAATATTCATTCGGCAAGTTGGCCCCTCCTTGGCAAGGTTCCCACGCGCGTTAGAAATAACCATAAAAGTACTGGCAAATAACTTTCCTATTCTTATTTGCCATTTCCGCCACAAACGGCTGCAAGGTCCACAACCCTTGCCAAGGTCTCCCGGGCAGCTCCCTAGGAGTTTTTTGCATTGATTTGAGTATTCGCATTTTAGCTTTGGTGAGTTTGCTTTTTTTGATTTTCCAAAAATGTTAAACATAAGAAAAACAGCGCAGAGTAAAAAACTCCCAGGGATCATGTGGTCCGTTTCACGGTTGTGTTTACCGCGTTGCGGGATTGGGTCCACAACCCTTGCCAAGGTCCCCCCTAACAATGATGTTCTGCCTCCTTAAGGTTACAATACTAGTCTCGGAGTAAATTCATTCATTTTAGTAACTGGTAATTTACTCCCTTTGCTAGTAACCTCAGCAATAAACTCGTCGCACTCCTTTTCTGTCATTACGTTGGATTTCATAGCTTGATATAAAAAATCCATAGTTGTAAAATAGGTGATATTATTCTCTTTGCAGTAGTACACGATATCTAGTAGTATAAATGAGTAGGAGGGTAATATTTTTGGGAGTATATTGAGACAATACCTTTAATAAAGTGAATTATTACATCTGAATCCAAAACTACTTTTGTCAATTTTCCTCCAGCCATAACCTATCACAAATTAGTTGTTATTTTGTGTAGGGTCAACGCCAATCTTAGATAGAAGCTCAATATAATGACCTTCCGATATCAAACCTTTCTCAAACAAATTTCTAGCTTTTACGCCATAATCTCCAATTACCATCCCCTCGTTTCCAGCTATATACAGAGAAGTATCATAACCATACTCCTTTGCAGATTGAATTACGGAAATACCAACTAAACGACTGTATAATTTCTTGGATATTAATTTCAATGTATTTAAACGCACCAGCATTGCAGTTCTCGATACCCCAAAATAATGCTCCAATTTTAACAATGTTGCCATTGATACCTCTTTACTCAAGAGCTCCGATTGCGGAATCATTTTTTTTATGCCCATCTCCGGCATCAACAACACAGAAGAAAAATAATCGGCATTTTGCTCTTGTTTAGAAGATGATTTGTTGCCCGGATTACAGTAATGAATTTCGAATGTTTCCTGCACAAAAAGATGAAAAAGCTCGTGCGCAATTGTAAAATGTTGCCTGCCTATTGGATGAGATGAATTAACTAAAATGAATTTATTGTCATTTCTTTGCAGACACATCCCTGAGAAACTATCTCCTAAGGATTTAAATATTGTAATGATGTTTAATTTTAATATCAGCTGCTTGACAGGGATAGGGTCATCGGAAGATAAACCCCATTCTGCCCTCAGTTCACTGGCCCTTATTTCGATTATATCCTTTGTCATTGATGTTCTATATAGTTCATTTTCAAGTAAGATTTTACAACATCTTTAAAATTTGCCACATCTTTAAGATTTTCGTCTGTTAAGTCATCCACCCGAAAAGAACAGATTAATGCATCTTTCACTTTTTCTGGATCTGTTTCATAAAAATCGGCTATATCAACACCATACAAATTAGACAGTTCGATTAGTATAGGAAGAGGTGTTTCACGAGTTCCCAACTCGTAATTAGACAAAGTTCCCCTTTCTATGGAAAGAAAAGAGGCTACTCTTTCCTGAGTAAAACCAGATGCATCTCTAAAAGCTTTTAGATTATTTGTTGATTTCATATGCTTATCTCTCCGTTTATTGATGTTGCAAATATACATTAAATATATATATAATATAAAAAATGCAACACTTTATTTTGAAAACCCCACGACTTTTGGCAAGGTTCCCACGCGCAAAATGTCGTTTTGGGTGAGTGTGGGGTGGGAGGGAGGCAGAGGCCGTGGTTGAAGACAAAAATTTAAACCTCTACTTTTAAGTATCTTATTTTTTTAAACATATTAAAAACATTTGCTAAGTCTACAAAAGCTCACAATATCTACAAACTATGACAAGTTTATTAAAGCAACTCCTTCAACCTCTCTAGCGGCTGTATATAATCCTGCCCTTTGGCAATCTTACCGCCAATAAGATCCTTGATCATATGATTTTCAATTCTGTTTAAAACAGCTGGTTCCACCTCTTCTACCATTGCAAACTCCCACTCAATACTGAACTTCATTTGGTTCATATTCGCCAGAATGCTCCGGTTGTTGGTTGTATAAATTTCGATTGGAGAGCTAAACTCAAATTTGTCCACCAACTCTTCAAATCCATAACGCCTCAAAAGTGCAGCTGCCCTTGATGGGAACACCTCCAAAGCCCTATTTAGTGATCGACCCAACATCACAACAGACAACATCGTAGGGTTATGTACAAAATGGATTGCAGAGCCCCCCTTGCGACCGGTTGTAACCAAAGATGCATACCACTCGCCAGGCAGAGGACCATCAAACGAAGATAAATTTTTAACAGGGACAACCCTAGCAATGTTCAACAATTTGGAAGTAGCGCGGATAATCATAGCGTATGGGTTTAGATAAAACCTGTTAACATACCAAATATAATAAAATTTTGAAAACAAAGTATTACTTTCCATCCAGCAGAGTTTTTGTTAAGTAATTGTAATTCAACATAAAGAATTTGCGCAATTAAAAGCTGACTTTTTGTAGACGCCTAAATAACAGCTACATAACACAAACTCCATTGGAGTTTGTGTGTGGTCCGCTTCGCGGATTTCAACTGCCAGTGTTCTGTGTAAGTATTAGAATATCAATGATGTAAAATTTTGGATTTTTAGAATATTAAAATTGGTATTTATAAATATCAGATTGTTAGCGCTTTTCACAAAACACTGGCAGTTCGAGTTTGTGCGCTTTTCTCTTTACAAGTAAAAATTATGTTAAATAACGCGCTCAAAAAATAGATCGCTGATTATCAGCGATGCCCCACGATGCTTGGCAAGGTCACCCTCCGTGCAGATGGTAGTTGCGGGAGATGAAGATTATGTAGATGGTGCCGGTGAGGATGGATGTGGCGAGGAAGTAGGTGAGGGGTGGGGTTGGGAGGAGGAGGTAGCCGGCGGTGATGAGTGTTTGGGCGGTCATATAGATGAGGGAGACAGTTGTGTGGGGGATGCGGAGTTCGTTGGACATTATTTGGTACATATGTTTGCGGTGTGCCTGGAAGATGTTTTCGCGGAGCATTATACGGTGAACTATTGTGAGGACAGTATCTACACCGTAAATTAGGAGAACGATAAGGTATGAGAAGTCGCCGGTCTCTACAATGAGCTTACCCAGGATAAAGAGAATGATAAAGGCGATACTTACAGAGCCAACATCACCCGCAAAACAGCGAGCCCGGCGTCGGAAGTTAAAGATGTTGAATACAAGAAGAGAGAGCGCGACAACATAGAGCAAATTATTATCTATAAAAGAGAATCTGTAGTTATTGATAAACCACAACGAGCCAACCACAACCAGACTATATCCGCCGGTAATGCCGTTTATACCATCCATAAAGTTGTAGGCATTGATAATACCGGTAGATATTACAAGAGCAATAAGGGTGTAGAACCAAGGCAGGCCATAAAAGCCACAATCGTAGAACATAAGCAACATAGCGGCAAAATGGAACAAAATCCTATACCGCGACTTTACCTTAACAATATCGTCAAGGAAACTTATGAAAGCAATCAATGCCAGCCCTGTAAAGAATAGCGGATAGTGAACCCCATAGAAGAGCATATAGAGAACCACACCAAAAAAGAAGATTACACCACCGCCACGCAGAGTAATCTTTTTATGAGAGCTCCTCTCATTTGGCCTGTCAATTATGTTATAACGATTGGCAACCCGAAAGTAAACTAAAATTGCCGCCAGAAGCAGCAACAAAATAGCACCAAGAGCCAAATAATCATTAACCATTCCGGAAAGATTTAAGAGTCTCAACCATCCCATCCTCAGACGAAACAGGTAAACTATCTACACCCAATGCAGCCTTGATTTTTGCATTACTCACAACATAATTTTCGCTTAGCTTTTGCAAACGAAGAGAGTTTAGAGGCAAATGCAGATAATCGCCAATTTTAGCCACACCTTTGACAAAACCGGTGCTGAGGTTCCATACAGATGCCCTCTTGCCCAAAGAGTCACCAATAAGTTCAATAAGCCTGTTTGTTGAGAGAGGCACATCGTCACACACATTATAGACCCCCGACTCAACATCGCCCTCCACCAACTTCTCAATAATAAACTCCAGATTCCTGATGGAGGTAAACGAGCGCAGATTCTCAAACTGCCCCAAAGGCCACGGAACCCCTTTACTCACCACCTTGTAAAGCAGATTCAGGTTCCCCTTATTGCCCGGCCCGTGAATCATACAAGGCCTTAAGATATAAACCCTCTTACCCGACATAGCCTGTGGGTTAAGACTCATCTGCTCCAGAATGTAATTCTCTGCCATAAGTTTTGACTGACCATACGGCCCGGATGGGGTAGGAGTGACATCCTCTGTAAGAGACTCTCCGTTAACACTATCGGCAGCAGCCTTTACCGAACTAAAGTATATGAAATTTGCAGCATCACTATCCAGAAACTTATCAAACACTATTTTAGTGAGCCCAACATTTACCTTGATATACTCCTCCAGTTGCGCCCTGTTTCCGGTATCGTGAGCTTTCCCCGCCAGATGTATAACAGCATCAAATTCACTAAAATAGACCGCATCAATATCATCCCAGTGATATGCAGCCCTCACAAAACCCGGTGCAGGTTGACCGAGATCAATTACATCCAAAATGATACCCCGCTCGTTAAAGCCCTCCAACAAGTTCGAACCAACAAAACCAGATGCACCGGTGATAAGTATATTCATTTTAGGTTTAAAGATTTTTAAGAATTAATGATCAAGACAATTTGTTTCACGCAACCGATAGATTATGAATCATATAAATCATATTAAAAATATCCGATTGTGCGGATACTAGACCACTTTTTAAAGTTTAATCAAATTTATTATATCAAGTTGTCGGACATTTATACCTGTTGTTAGTATGTTTCAGTGTTGATTTTCGAAATGGGAAATTGTCTGTTAATAATTTTTCAGTGTTTTCGTCAAACTCCCATTCATAATCTACAAATTGCCAAAAGAGTTCATTGAAATTCACATCTTCATAATATTTAAAAATAACAACTCCAATACACTTTCGAGCTTTGCTGTCATATTTATGAGCTAATGTGAAATTATTTAATGCGGTTTTCCAATGCTCTGATTTATTTGCATGTAATGGGATGAAGATAAATCCACAGTCTGTTCGCGGCACATAAATTCTGAAAGGAAGAGTTATTTCTTCCTTCTCTGACTTTTCTATAGACAATGAAAATATTCTCTTAAACTCAACTAACTCGAAGCGGTTAAGCATTGATATCTCTCGAATTATTGGATAATAATCAGTTGGATAACATGTAAGTTTTATATTTTTGCTGAAGTTTTCTATAAGCCGTGAAATACCAAAGTTTTCTGATTCCTGTTTCTTGTTTATTAAGTTTGATATGTATTGGGGATTAAAATGGTCTGCATCTATAGTCTCCAGAAAATGGCCTAAAAAATACTGTTCGGGCAATAGATTGCTTGCTTCTTTGTTAAACATGTATAATGCTTCCCTAAAGTCTAAATACTCTTTGATTTCAGCCGGTGTGATAAGATACTTGCAAATCCAATAATAATCTTCTATATGGAAAAGGTGAATTAGTCCAACTTCAGAACTATCATAAACTTTTTTTTGTCTAAGCAATTCAGAAAAATTTTCATTTGGCGAGTAAAGAATAATCTTCTTAACTACTTTAGATTCTCTCGCTCTAGTTATATCAAGTTTATGCCCTTTCTCATTTTCAATGCTTATTTCTGGATATTCATCAATATACTTTAATGTTGCTTTTGTTTGTCTTACAGCAATTTTAAGGATCTTATTGTTAAACCACTTTTCATCGTCATTAGAGTTTTTTTTTCGCTCTTTAATCTGGTATATAAAGAACAACTCGCCTAACCAAACAACATTGTCGGCAAACTCTAACCTCTTATTAGAATCAAGTGCTTTAAAGTCTGTTTTGCTAAAGGTGAATTCTTTAAAAAACACACCCTTGTTTATTTGAGCGACAATGTTTTCTGATTCTGGTTTTTGCATCGTATTTACTATATTTCTGTAGATATGCACAAAACAACTCAAATTCCAATATCGTAAATCATAAAAACTAATTAACGAGGTTTTGCCCTAATAGATCAATTCTGCAATGAAGCTATTGACAAATTAACTTGACTGACTTAATACCTATTGAAGAGAAATCTAAATAACCGTACTTTTGATCAAAGAATTCAAACTCTTCTTTCTGTTTAAATTTTTTATTTACAGCTTTGAAAGAGTCGTTTCTAAAATGGTAGTATATTTCTAATAAGCTGTTTGATTGCCTTAAAGAACTTTGTTTACATGAATATGAATACTCAAAATTACTAGAAGAATTAGAAAAAGATAATTTAACAAAAGGCCTTTCAAATTCTTGGAGCAAATCAGCTAAGCATATTATACAAGACAGAGGATCTTTATCAAAAGAAAGTCGAAGAAACTTATTTTCCGGCTGTTTTTTATTATTCCCCCAATAAATATTTTTCATATCGTGCATCATAATTCCTAAAGCTGCCCATTCAATACTAAATTGATGTAATTTATATTTGTTTTCATCGGGATATTTTCGAATTAAATCATTCAAGTATAAAAAACTTAATGCTCCTGGAAATCCATGAGTCTGGGTTAGTGATTTTGATATCAAGTTAATTAACGTGTCATTCCAAGTAGAAGGGGGAATTCTAGTAGATTGATATCCCCAAAATGGGGCCAAAATCAAACGGTTTGCAAAATTTGTAAGAACCTGTGTTGAATGAGTATTTATTTCTTCAAACCTGAAATCACTGTTTTTAATGCTGCTGTTTATTCTATTAATAAACTGCCATGGATAACCCATATCATGAAATATTGCAGCTTTCATAGCAGTTTCATAAAATAACTGCTTCCATACAGAATAAGCTATATTGTGATGGTGAGTAATGTCAATTGCTTTATTATAACAAGTTGATACAGCATACTCATAAATGAGATTTGACTTATCATGTTTTAATAGGCTTTTAATACATAAGTCTAACAATGGTTCGTCATCAATTTTAAAAGAGTCTTCGGAACGGCCACCTCCAAGTAATTTAAATACAATGTAAGAAGTAAGTGGTTGGTGTATTGAATGATCTCTACAGTTTGATTTGTGCAAATCCACTATTGACAACCAATCATCAACTAAGATATCAGGCAATAAGAAGCGGTACGCCGGAAATGAAGACTCAGAGAAATTCATTGCCAATGATTGAGTGATATAAATTTTTAGAAAGTATTCATAGCCAGTTCTGTATTTCAATCCTTCTAAAGCTTCTGGGATCTTAAGTCCTTTCGATGAATATTCTTTAGCCAATAAATCATATTTAGATGTATCTATTAAAAAATTTGGAGTGAAATTTTTTGGATAGATAAGTGATTTTTTTGAAAGGAGTTCTGTATAATCATCGAAAGAGAATTCCATCATAAATTCCACTGTTTAATTAAGCATTGTTCTAATACCTGTTTGAATTCAATCATTTTTTTTGCGCTAAATATTTCTTCCTGGAATTTGTCTTTGGCTAATGCATGTGATAATGTTTTTTCTACAATGACAGAGTTTAGTAAGGATCGAATGTTCGGATAAATATTGCTATCGTTGCTTTCATCACTCACGGTGGTGTTTTTCAATACAAATAATAGGAATTCATAGTCTGTATCAATATCAATAATTCTAGCTTGAGCTCTACAAAATGAATTATAGAAATCTGCAAAAAGAGCAGCCCTCATATCATCATCCACAAAAGAAAATCTAAACATATTTTCTATATATTCAAGATTATTGATGTCATTATTATTGGTTAAATTGGCTTTAATGAATGTGTTGAGGTGGTTGTAATTCAATGAATCACTTGCTAAAAAAACTTTTATATTTTTAGATTTTTCATTAATTGAAAATGTTAAATACCTTTTATTTTGGATTTCAGATACAATATTTATTAATGATAGTAAAGATGAAAACCTTTTCTCGTTATGATTACTTGATATAAATGGGGCGAGTAAATAATACCACAGATATTTATAGCTATTAAGGATCCTATCATCCTTTGATAATTTATTGTGGTAGGGAGACAAATAATTGGAAGAGCTTAAATTAGAAAAAAGATTAATAAAAAAGCTGTAGTCAGAGTCAGAATAATCAAATCTTAACCGTGATCTGGGATAGATATTAAGTAGAAAAATATAATCACTCAAGTTATCAAAAAGATGTTGTACTTTGTCAAAAGGAGCTTTAGGATACCACTCTTCGTCAATAAGCCTGGTGATATTGCTATAACCTATTTCTTTTAAATGCTTAATTATTAACGTTATATTTCGATCGTACAAATCGATAATATCATAGAAGTCATTTGGTGAATTCTTGTGAATTGCAGCTTCATTTTTTGATAATTCATTCTCCAATTTCGTAAAAAACCCTTTAAGCCAAGTATTTCTTTGGATAGTCTTTTGTTTTTTGCTTAACGATTTCTTAATGTATTTTTCAATAAATTGATTACTAATAAAATCATCATAAAAAACTATATTATTTAATCTTTTTTCAGAGTTGAAGTTGGACAAGCCACTAATAAAATTTGATATTGATCTATCCATATCATCAATAAACAACTCGGATGTGTTAAAGTAAAACATATTAGACCTTAACTCTTTAGGTGCTTTATTGATTATTAACGATTGATATTCAAATATATCTGGTTTGCGACTTTTTTTCAACCAGTATGATAATGTACTGTCTTCAAATTCTTCATTAGATAATTTGAGAAAAAACGAAATTGCTTCTTTATCTGGTTCTTCAGGAAATTCTATAGTGCTTGATTTCAAGTTTTCAAAGTATTTGGAACCACGATATTTATGATCAATAATTTTGTCTATCGATCTTATAGCTGATAAACATGAATGAATATCTTGAATGTCGAGAGAAGATATTGTAAGGAACTTTCCTCTATCTGGACCTAAATCTGTTAGCCATTCATGAATTGATTTTGCTAATCCCACAAACCCTGGGGAATTATCTAGTATAACTATAGTTTTCTTTTTAAAAAGCTCAAAAAAAGAATCACATAAGGTTTTAATGTGCTCTGTTAACCAATAAGAATGTAATTCATCGAATATAATCCTTGGGTCACATAAAGTAACTCCTTCGCTGTTATATAAATTTGAGCTAAGAACATTTATTTTGTCACTTTTTACAAAGAGTTTCTTTGTATCTTTTGGATTATAAGTAAAAGAGGCACTATCATTACCACATAAATAATTCTCGCTAAACTCTTTAATAAAGTTTACTTCTTTGTTATTTATTGTAACCAAGTGAAGCATATCTTTCCAAAAAGGTGAATGACATGCATGGCTTATACTAGTCCCGGTGATATCTAAATCAATTAGAAACACATTGTAGTCTCTTTCATACAGAAGACTAGCCAAATTTATAGCAGCTGTAGTTTTGCCAACACCACCTTTCCTTGATTCAACACTAATTACTTTGTAGTCAAAATGCATATGTTAAGTAAATTAGAACCAACAAAACCGGAGACGCCTGTGATTAGGGTGTTCATAATTAATTCTTTATAATCAAGTCCTCTTTAATGATTTTTGTTAAGTTGATTGTTGGTAACAGGTACTTATTGTACTCTGTGTTTTCTGTTTTGCAGTGGAGTATACCACGAGCAGTACCAACTGCAATTACTGCAAGATGTGTAATAAAGTCTTTCGGGATTATATACGAGTCATCGGAATCATTTTTGAATGACTTGAAATGAGTGTCACCCAAAATAAAACTACATTCACAGCTCAGGATTATAAACGGGCAATTTTCGTGAACAAATGTGAATTTTGTTTCTATGAAAATCACACATTTTTCAATATTAACTCTTATTCCTACTCCGGTTTTTATAGAAATATTTTCTTCACCAGCAGTAATATCTTCAATAATAGCGAATTCATTTGTACGGATGCTGGCCAACCTAAAGCCAATAATTTTATTTTTTGTCATATTAAATCTTCCAATTAAACAGCGTCTCTAAAATCACAAATACTTTCTGTGAGTTCAAAATCGTAAATAGGATACTTGAACGGAATAATTGTGGATATATGTTTGATATCTTGCTTTTTCGTTGGGATGCTTTCGACAACAAATTCTGTTGTGAAAGGGATGTTTATTTCTGCAATTTTGACATTAAGTGCGTTTTCCAATTTACAAATAGTTTCGAGAGTAAGGTTTTCTTTTCCCTTCACAATTTTGTTGACTTGTTGAGGCTTAACTCCCATTAATTCAGCAAGATCCTTTTGATTGATAGATTGATCCTTTAATGCACGTAAGACAATCAGTGCTACCTTCGCAGATTTTTGAAGCCAATCCCTGTTCTCTTGTCTATAAGTTGCATCTTTTCTCCATATTGTATCAGGAGTAGAAATTTTGTTGAGCTTATCAAGATCTAACATTTTATTGTATTTCTATTGTTTCAATTACGCCTTTATTATTATAGATACCATTCTCTTTAAGAAAGTCTATACACTTTTCAATTTTCATAAGCTCTTTTTTAGTGTGTGCTCTTTCCTGGAGCGTCCGTGTTAGCTTTATTGCTCCACCTGTGACAACATAACACTCTTTTGAAAGCTCTATTGCATATAGTCTAAGCCAAGATCTTTTTCGTTTGCCATATCCTTTCTTTGGAACCAACTCTGTAATTTTTGGATTATCATATAAATCATTTTTAAAAAAGATGTCCAAAGCCGACTTCCCCCCATTTTTACTGCAAAACAACAACAAGTCTTCCAAATAATTAGCATCATCGATTGTAATCATAACAGCCTCTTCTACAGTAATCTTACCGAAAAAACCGGAATTAAGATCTCTCTTATTAGTTTCAAAAAAATCAAAAAGCATCTCAGGATCTTGCCACTGGTTAAAAATCTTCACAAACTCGTGATCCCCTTTTTTATTGAACTTCACGCTGTATAAAAGGTCTGCAAAGATAGTAATTAATTCCATAAAATAAACCTATAAGTTGATTAATTTTGGAATTAATTTGTATTAGCCAAGTGTATTATGCTTATAGCCATATCATTCATTATTTTGCAGCGCTCAAATTTTGCTTTGAAGTCGGATCGTTCTTTGAATGTTATTGGATATGACTTTATTTGCTTGACTAAAGAGTCTACATCGATTGGATTGAACAAAATATAATTGTTCAAGTTTTCTTTAATGAATTCTGCTGCGTAGCCTGCAACACCAGCAATTATTGGTTTATTTGTTGCACCGTATTCAAATATCTTTGATGGAAGTACTTTTTTAAATGCCTCCAAATCATTTAAATGTAAGAACAAAAATGTTGATTTATCATAGTAATCAAGAAGCTCGTTTCTATTTACAGGTTTTAATACTTCAATATTTGATAAAGAGAATTTTTTAATTTCATCCATTAGCAAGTTTCTGGTGCCTCCATCTCCAATAATCCGAAACAAGTATTTATTACCTAATTCTTTTGCGGCTTGGGGAATTATCTTCTCAAGTCCCTGTCCACTACCAATATTGCCTGCGTAAGTGATTATTACTCTCTGTACAGAATCGTAATCCTCTGAGTTGTATTTGTATTCTAAAAATTCATCATCGATTCCATTTGAATAATAAGAATATGTTGGATAGGGATATTTCTGAAAATAGTTTTTAAAGCCTTTTGAAACTAAATTTATATGAGTTGCTCTTTTAAAAGTGGATTTCTCAGCTTTTTTTGCAATTAAGGATATTGGCAACATTAATAATTTTCTATCCTTAAAAACATCTTTTATGGTATCGGCAAATATATCACGAATATCAAGGTATAATGGGAGCTTCATTTTTTTACTAATTCTACAACCTAAAAAAGCCGTAAAAAGCCTTGAAGAAGAAGCGTATACTAGATTGTACTCTTTTCCTGAAATCTCCTTTTGAACCTCTTTGTAAAAAATGTAAAACGAGCGTACTTGGTTGACAATACCGTTTTGATGCGATTTTACGCCAATTCTTGTAATTTTAAAATTTTCACCCTTAGTAAATTCATAATTTGAATTACTAAAAGAACTATATCTATTTGGTTCTGTTGTATATATATCAATGAAATCTTCAGATTTGATACTTTTTAATAATTCTCTAAAAAGTGCTGTGTTTTTAAAAGACCCGGCACTCAAATCTGGCTCAAAATAATAAGATAGAAAAAGAATTCTCATTTAATCTTTTGTATTGATCTTTGTGAGAAGATGATTGCAGAACGATACTTTAATAATGTTTGTATTAACATATTTGTTGTAACCATCAGGTATTCTGCTAATATTAATGCTAACAGATGTTGCATTAGTAAATTCAATCGTTGCTAAATCAGTTTCTATAAAATTATCACGTATAATTGTAGGAATAATAGCAGGAGATAACCACAGATAAAAAGTGCCATTCTTTTTCTTTCCTGTAATTGTATCGTTAATGATAATACTATTATCACTAAAAATCCATTCCCTTTTATGTGTTGTATGCAGGTTACGGAATCCATTGTGCTGTGCAATAATGTGATTAAAATCATCTTTAATCACTTTAACCTTTGCTCGTAATCCAACTCTAAAAGAGGACCAAACATCAGAAGAGTTGTTGTCATTTATAGTAACAGTATTATGAGCAGCAGTTCCCCTCTCCTTAAGTCTTATCTCTCCATTTTCATAAGTAGATACTCCTTGGTCTATAATGAAAGGGTTATTATAAATGTTAAGGACAAAATTAAAAGTGTCGGCGTGTGCGTGACCGGGTTGATAGGATGGGCCTATGTTTCCAATATCAAGAACACACTCGTATTTGTTATTAAAATATTTTCTGTAACCCGAGTCAATCAATATTGCAGGTTTTATGTCTTTTGAGAATCCTAATCTAAGTGCGTACTGATTTAATTCTTCGGTTGTTGGAGCAATGCATACAGCAGAGTCGTTTAACAAAGGTATCTCACCTGTTTTAAATGTAATTGAATTTAACCAAGACAACATTCTAGTTGCTTTAACATTCATTAGATTTAATAAAGCATCCTGTTTGTTAAAAAAAATGTTGTTTTTTAATAAGTTAATACAGTCTAAGAGTCTGTCTAACAATATTTGATGGTACATTGGAGTCAATTCAAAGTGGGCACCGTCATTTAGTATTTGTTCTTTGAGTTCTCTTTTTATAATTTTTGATCCAATTTTATATAACTCTTTATCCTTAAAATAAAAAGCTCCAAATATTAAGCTAAATCCATTCTCCAAAATATGGTTAGCCATTAAGTGGTATTCCAGCTTTTTGCTTAGAATTCTACATTGGGCATACAAACTTGAATTAATTATTTCTGAACTGACTTCATTAATTGATAGAAACTTAATCCAGTTTATAATTCTTAGACTTGTAGGGTAGGGATCCAAGCCAATTGACCTTTGAGAGATATTGTCTATATAGTTCCAGATTAATTGCAAAGAAGATTCATTAACAGCATTTTGTTGGATAACATAGTCCATATAATTAAGGTTATATGTCCATAACATTCCATAATTTTTAAAATTCCAGTCAATGATGCCAGTGAACTTATGAGAGATATTTAGAAACGTAAACGTATCTACTTCACTGGATATCGGTTTTAAAATAAAAGGCTCGAGCAGAACAAAATCTGGTCTATTCAAAGGAGTAATACTATGAGGTTGTTTTAATTTTATTACTCCATTTATACGCGGAAAAATCCTGTATTTAACTTGATACAGGATTTGAATAAATTTTAAATGTTTGATTGTATGCAGTATGCGAGAAAACATTTTATAAAAGATCTATCCAACGACCCTCTTTTAAACTATCGATTGCAGCAAAAGTTGCCTTTGTAGTGTTAATAATTTCATCAAAAGCGATGATAGGTACACCAGTTTTGATTGAATCCCTGAGTCGAGAGAACTGCTCTAGGTGTCCTTTGTCCATACGTGATTTTGTTTTGGACGGCTTAACCCCGTAACCTGACAACCTTCTCCAGTTATCTATGACTATTGTTTTCTCCTGGTTGTAAATTTCTATCCTCTCTTTTGAGTAGGCCTTACTGCCGTTTGCAAAATAGTTAATAACAGCATTTGACCCATCTTCATATTTCAATAAAATTGAAGCGTTGTCTGTGTTCTCTTTAGGATTAACACCCAAACTATTCATACAAACAGATCTAACTTTACTTCCGGTTAAAAAAGAACAGAAATCTATAAAGTGACAGGCTTCTCCAATAATACGTCCACCACCTACTTCAAGATTGTGTACCCATACATCTTTCGGAATAAAACCGGCATTCATTGTGGCTACTATGTTTTTTGGACCGGAACCAATAAGACGCTTCATTTCCAATGCCAGCGGTGCAAACCTACGGTTAAACCCAACCACTAGTTGTAAGCCCGGATTCTTATCCTTTGTGGAGATGATCTCCTCAAGTTCTGCAATATTAAGACACAGAGGCTTCTCTACAAAAACATGTTTCCCTGCAGAGAGAGACTCTATAACCATTTTAGCGTGTAGGTTATGTCTAGTTGTAATTATAACGGTATCCACTTCCTCATCCCCCAAAATAACCTTGTAGTCTGATGTGGCATTTGCTATCCCAGCTTTTTTGGCAAGACTTTTTGCTGTCAATCCACCTGCGCTAGCAATGTATTTAACAGGGACTCCAATTTTTTTAAGCCGAGGGAGTACAGTTGCAGAGGTGAAGTTCCCAGCACCAATTATCCCAAAAATCCCAGGCTTCTTTTCGAATTGAATTATATTGACCTCTGTCTTTACACTATACTCCGATGATTCCGGATAAACCAAAATGGAAGCAATTGAGCCAGATTTACGCATATCTCCGTAAATCTCCAGGTAGTTATCCAAAATGACTTCTTCGGTAATTAAATGACTCACTTTTAACTGGCCGTCAGAAATTGCGTTAAGGATTGCCTCGAAATTCCTTTTCTCAGTCCACCTAACAAACCCTATAGGGTAATCTAAACCTTTTTGCTCGTAATTATCGTCGTACCTTCCCGGCCCATAAGAGCAAGAAACCTGGAATGTAAGCTCTTTTTTGTAGAAATCATCCCTGCGGATATCAAGGCCGATAACACCAACCAGAATAATGCGACCCCTTTGCCTGCTCATCTCGGAAGTTTGGTGGATAATTTCATCACTTTTATTTGATGCTGTAATTATCACACCATCTGCACCTATGCCATTGGTTATATTCTTGACAAAATTAACAGGATCATCACCTTGACTCGGATTAAAAGCTATAATTCCATTTTGCTTAGCAATATCAACTTTAGCTTGATCAAAATCGTAACCCACAACCCTACAGCCATTGGATTTTAGAAGAGAAGCAGTAATAAGTCCTATTAAACCGAGACCAACAACAACAATCGTCTCACCAAATGTAGGATTACATAACCTTATACCCTCAAGTCCAATGGAGCCGATAACAGTAAAAGCAGCTTCCTCATTGGAAACATTATCCGGTATTTTTGCACATAAATTCTCAGGAACACATACATATTCGGCGTGGCCACCATTGGAAGCCACTCTGTCACCAACATTGAAGCCAGTAACACCCTTCCCAACCTCTTTAACAACACCCACATTACAATAACCCAAGGGCAAAGGTTGGTTGAGCTTATTAAAAACCGCTTCCAAAGTAGGCAACAACCCCTCAGACCTAATTTTATCCAACACCTGTTTAACCCTGTCCGGTTGTTGACGTGCTTTATCTAGCAAATTTGCTTTTCCGAATTCAACCAACATACGTTCTGTACCAATAGAAACTAAACTTAGAGTAGTTTTTACTAAAACAGAACCAGCTTTCACTTGAGGTGCTGGTACTTCTTCCAATAGGGTATTACCGTTTTTCAGGTCTTGTATGAGTTGCTTCATGTTAGTTGAAATTTGCCCTGATTAACAATTCCTTTTCAATTGGATTAGGGTAATTGATGAGTACTGCTTTATATTTTCCTTTAAAAACGAATAAACTCCCAGCTGCTATACCGATAATACCGTGCTTCCTGATTAATTCGCCAACGTCATCAAGTGATCCAGCGCCGCCCAATACTGTCATTGGTAAACTGATTGATTCACGGATTTGATCAATTAAGTTCAAATCGTACCCTTTCATAACTCCATCTTGATCAATTGAATTGATGATGATTTCACCTGCACCTAACGATTCGCAAAGCTTAGCAAATTCAACTGGGTCTTTTCCAGTATTGTTTGTCGCATTATGTGTCCATATTTCATATTTTTTGCTAAAAAATTTCTTTTTAACATCCAATATAACAATAACACTTTGAGTACCAACATGTGCAGCAATTTCAGAAACTATAAGAGGGTTCTCTATAACTGATGAGCTGAGAGCAATTTTTTCCACACCTAAACTAAATATTCGTTGAGCTTGATCTGCCGTTTTAATTCCACCTCCATAACATAGTGGCATTCTACTCTCAGCTGCTAGATTTTCTATCATTTTATAATCTGGTTCCCGATTTTCAATAGTAGCATCTATGTCGATTACTATTAATTCATCAACCTCTTTTTCATTAAAAATTCGGACTGCATTTATTGGGTCCCCTACATATTTGGGAGCAGAAAACTTTACCGTTTTAACTAATCCTTTGTTATGAACTAATAGGCAAGGAATAATGCGAGGATAAAGCATTTTTAAATTTTTGAAAAATTAAGTAATAATTGAATTCCATTATTATGGCTTTTTTCAGGATGAAATTGTACACCAAAAATGTTGTTGTTTCTAACTGCAGATGTAAATTCTAAACCATAAATACTTTTTGCAATAGAATTTGATTCTTCAGCGACTTCAAAATAGTAGGAGTGAACAAAGTAAAACCTGGAATTATCTTCAATTTTTATGAATAATTGCGAATCATTGGGAGAAATCTGGTTCCATCCCATATGTGGAACTTTGGTTACATATGGAATTTTGGATGTGTCAAAAAGCCGAACATTACCCTTTATCCAAGATAATCCTTTCTCTTTACCTTCTTCACTTGAATCAGCTAAAATTTGCATTCCAGCGCAAATACCTAGTACAGGTGTTTTTTCGACCAGAACCTTGTTTTCAACAATATCTCTTAAACCTGACTCATTAAATGTTTTCATTACAAAATCGAATGCCCCAACGCCTGGAAGTATAATACTTGAAGCCTTACGAACTTGTTCTTTGGAGTTTGCAACGACCACTGGAATATTGAATCTATTGAATACATTAACAAACGCCTTAACATTACCACATCCGTAGTCAATTATAGTAATCATCTTTTCCCCCCTTTTTCAAAACCAAGAATTCGCATAACTTTTGCTCCCAGCATATAGAGGCTCTCCTGAGATTTAAAGTCCCGAAAGGTTTTTTTTGGCATTTTCAAGTACCCATTCAATTCTTCCTTAGTAATACCAAGTTTATTGGCTATGAATTCTAAATCCTGATGAATGATTTCAGGATCGTAAGCAGGCTCATTTAATTTATTTAAGGCATCTTCTCTTGACATTTGTCCTGTTAATATTAAGCTTGAATATTGTACTTTTCTGGTATCGTAACCGAAACGTTCAGTTAGCCAGTAACTTTCGTAGAAACGGGTAAAACGTGACTCAAAATGTTTCTGTGGATATTTTTGGTAGCCAAATTTTTCGACCAACAACTGCATAGCATTTTCTTTGTTGTATGGAATATAATCAAGTGGGCGAACTAATTTAATTCCCTTAATAATAGGTAAGTATACTTTGTGCCAAAGAATATTTGTAACTGGATAGCTCTTTAATGGAATGGTTCCAAATTTTTTATGGATGTCGAGTAACTGAATGGAGTCTGATTGATAATACATCCATTCAAGTGGGTTGCGCACACATTCTGTGGAATAATTACCTCCTGTTAAGATATATTTAATATTATGCTTGGAGGCAAATTTATACATTGTGGCAAAAAAAGCATTGTCCTGTGGAACATCAATATGCGGAACGCCAGATTTTAGAAACGATAATTGTAGATCTTTTATTTCTTCCCAATTTATAACTTCGGTATACAAGTCAAGCCCAAGCCCATCAATCAATCTTTCAATGTTATTTACGGCAATTTGTGTATTCCATCCGGCATCAACATGGAACACAAGTGGACGAAGTCCAAATTTTTCTACCATCATATAGAGCAAATATGAACTATCTATTCCCCCGCTCATTCCCATAATACAATCAAAATCCTTTCGCTTGCCTTCTTTTTTAATTTTATCTATTATTTGCCAAAGAGTTTTTTCTCCGAGTTCACCAAAATGCCATTTAGGTAAAATATCTTTATAATAAGTATTACAATGGTCACAAACTCCTTTTTCATCAAAGATGATTTTTGAGTCTGTGGTATCCATTATACAGTTAGTGCAAATCTGAAATCCTCTCATACTTTAATTGAAATTATAATACAATTTTGATATTATTTCGAATGATTTATTCTGATCAAAAATACTTACTGCTTCATCAGAAAGTTCAAAATTCTTTTCATATACTTTCTTCGCATCATTTATTGCTAAATCAAACCAATTTGGATTATTTAAATTGACAAGCACTATTCTTTCTTTCATGCACTCAGGGAGAATATCGTAGTAAGAATTATGTGTAATAGCAACTACTGAACCGCAAAAAATTGCTTCATACACACTTCTGGGTGAAGAATCACTTTTTGGAATCGAAAAAACGATATAGGAGTTATAGAGAATTTGATACATTTTGTTCCTATCTAACCTGCCTAGATCTATATCATCACATCTAAATTGGATAGATTTATCTCGATATTCCTCATCTTTAAATGGATAGATAAAAGTTAATTTTACATTCTTATTTTCTTCAGAATTATTCCTTGCTCCAATTATGTTATGTATCCTATATAAAGGTGTTAGACCTCTTATCGATAAGAACTTATTCCTTTGTACAGAGTTTATTGAGGATTTGGTTTTTAACTTCATAATTGATTCAACATCAATCCCGTTTTGAATTATCTTGGCATCAACGTCACAGATCTTTTGGATTTTTTCCCTCATATTAACTGAGTCAACAGTAATTGCGTTAGCACCCATAAGGGCAATTGTAGCTATAAAACGATAAAGTTTTGATTGGTCAGGGCGAATTAATATTTCACTACCTTGGGGTGTGCCAATATAGTTAACACCCGCTATTTTTGCCAGAAACAAATAATACATTCCATGAGCGTGATAAACTGCATCAGGATTCTTTTTATTAAACCTTCTAAGCTTCAAGACTTGAATAGGTAAAACAAATAATTTAATTAGATTTCTCCATATATCACCTGTCCGATTTTGCTTTCTAAAAAGGATTTTATCAATTATTAATAATTTATAGATGGTATCATTTGGCAAGATTATTTTTTTAAATCCTTCGCCTGAAATTAAATCGGTAAGAACAACGGAATCAAATGAGGTTAATTTATTTTTAGCACTCCTGTACCAATCCATCGCATGGAAATCTCTAGCTCCGCAAAGGAATACAATTTTTCTTTTGTTCATATTATTTTTTTGCCAGTATTTCAATATGTTTTTTCAATAAATTATCATCAAATCGTTTTTTTATAATTTTTGCAGGTACACCTCCAACAATTGTATATGGTAATACATTTTTTGTTACGACAGATCCAGCTCCAACAACACTTCCAGTTCCAATTGTCACACCCTTAAGAATTATTGCTCCTCCTCCAATCCAGACATCATCTTCAATGATGATTGGTAAATCATCTTCTGGCCTTTTGTATTCAACATCAAATAAATACTCTCCAACTATTGAGATATTATGATTCCCACCGATAATGGATACATTTGGTCCAATTAACACTTTATTTCCGATAATAATTGATGTAATTGATGAAAAATGAGCACCAGGTCCTATGAATACATCATTCCCGACTTCAATGTTTTTGTAGCTATACAATGCGTATGGATCAAAGATGAAATTATTACCATGTCGTTTAAACAAATAACGAACAATGTAAATTGTAAGATTTCTTCTCAGTTTTCTAACTAGAAGAAAAATATTTGCAATAATTATCATATATTTTTTGCCCTCCAAAAGATTATTGATAATATAAGAACTCCTATCATGTAAAAATTACACACAATGTATGCCATATTATAGTAAAACAATCCATGTAATGGAATTTGAGCTAACAAAGTTATTAATATGACTTTCCCTAATGAAACATAACCTTTATTTTTAACTATAAAAGAAAAAATAAATGAATATAATAAGCTGACAAACAATAACCCAGATTTAGAGACGTATTTTATAAAAGATCCAATAAAAGTAGAAAAGATGTAGAGATCTATGTCGAATAAGTTTAAAAAATATTTATATCTATCAATATTTCCAATTTCTTCTGTTTTACCAAAAATGGGAAATATTTCCTTTAAACTAGTTTCAGATAATAATGATTCTGAAACGCTATAGTATAGTTGGCTAAAATTGGAAAACTGTTGGCCCAAATAGTCTATAATAGAAAAAATAACACTATATCTATTCCCATCAAGAGAGAACCTAGAAACTGTAATTGGAATAAATATTAATAAAAAAATAATTATTAAGTACTTCAACTTCCGCTTTTCATGTTTTTTCATCTCTTCAGTCATGAAGTTATTGAAAATGATAAAAGCAAATATGTATGACATTGACCAAAGTACAAATCCATCACGACCTACACCAGAGAGAACATTAATGATATACCCTGTAGATGCAAAAAGTAATAACCTATTGAAAAATTTACTGTTGTCCATGAATATCTTAGAGTAAAAGTAGAAGACAATTACTATTGGATAAAACTGACAATATAAAGTTACGATATAATAAAAGATGTTGACAAAAAAATACACTTCGCCACCAACCATATTAGATCTTAGTGCAAGAAAAGATTGAGAGGATGTTAGTATAAAAAAGGCTGTTTTGAAAAAAAAGATATATGTGAAAACTCCTAGAATGATAAAAGCATAAGAAATAATATTAAATAAATTCCTTTTCAAAAGAACGATTTCTTTCAATTTTGTACTATTAAACTTTATTATTGGGAAAATGAATAGCATAATTGTGAAAAAGAAATATAAACTTGCCCCAATGCCATATTTATTGTGATCAATTTTAAGGAAAAAACCTGATAGCATTGAAATAATATATAGTAAAATCAAGTATAAGTCCGCACCTATTATTTTATTTTTTTTGTATAAATATTGTGCAACAATTAAAAACAATATTAGTACAATTATATGGTATACAATCATTTGAACTATCTTGAAAAATAAAAACGGAGAAAATTTAAAGTTCTTTTTGGTTCATGTTTGAAAGATAATAGAAGCAAAAAAAGACGCCTATTTTTTAGTATTTTTCTTTTATTATTAACGTCAAATTTTTCTAGGAAAAATTTAGAAATTTCATAACTTTTAAGACTAAAATCAAGTCGACTTCCCTTATTGGATAATGAATTTCTCAAGATTCTATACACAGAAGTAATTTCAGGTTGGAAATGAATCTTTGAGTTGCATTTGATCCAAAGCCATAATGGATAATCTCCAATTGTCCAATCCTTATCGGCAGGATTAATAAACTTTAGATAATCAATTAACAATTCTTTTCTAAACATAACTGTTAATGTAGGAATGGTGTTTCTTAAAAATAGATTACTTCCAATAATATTCGCACCAGTTTTTTTTGAAGTTAACTTCCCGTTTTCAAAGATATATGCCATTGAGTAGGTCATCCCAAACTCAGGATTTTTCTCAATAAAATCAACCTGTTTACTCAGCTTATATTTATCTATCCAATAATCATCACCTTCACAAAGGGCAATATATTTACCTCTTGCTCTAGGCCAGACGAAATTTAAAGATGGGCTGATCCCTTTTGACCATTGGTTTTCGCTTTGATATATAGGTTTTATTATTTCGGGATATCGAGCCTCATACTCACGAATAATTGAAGATGTATTATCTGTTGAAGCATCATCATGAATAATTATTTCAAAAAGAAAATCTGTTTTTTGTATTAAAAATCCTTCGATGCATTCACGGATGTATTGCTCGTGATTGTAAGTAAGGCAACATATGCTAACCAATGTTTCAGACATAGTTATTGCATATTTCTCTCAATTAACTCTTGTCGTTTCAAAATACCATTTGCCATTTTTACCATCGGTGGTCCTATAAACTTACCATTATTAATTGCAACCCCTTTTCCTGAAGCTTCTGCCTCTTTTGAAAGCATTAGCATTTCAATTGCCCAATCTATCTCCTCTTTTGAAGGAGAAAAATATTTATGAGCAAGTGGCAATTCTTTAGGATTAAGTATCATCATTCCTTCAAAGCCTAGATTTTTGGCAATAATAATATTTTTCTCTAAATCTTCTAAATCATGCACTTTAATATGAACGGTATCAATTGGTATTACTTTGTTTGCTTTTGCACCCATTGCTATCATCGAACGGGCAGTAAAAATGCTTTGACCTTGCTCATCATGTTTCCCTCCTAAATCTGTAATAAAATCTTCGCATCCAAAAGCTACTGCTACTAAACGAGACGGGCAGGCCGTACATATATCCTGAATGTTCATTACTGCGCCAGATGTTTCAATCAACGCAATAATTTTAAAAGTGCCAATTGGAAACCCTTTTTCAAATTCAATTGTTTCTAATAGCTTTCCAAAAAAATATATATCTTCTCCTTTTTTAGATTTCGGATACATAAAACCTGTAACACCATCAATAGTTAGTTCATATACATCTTTCAGAAGTTGTCCACTTTCTCTATCATTGACTCGAGGAAAAACAGGTCGATTTAAAAATCGGCCTTCAGAAACAAACTTTATAATATTGTTTCTTGCCAATTGTTTATTCATGATTGGTTGTACGGAGTCTTCAAGATCCAATAATAAAACATCGGCTTCAACCCTTGTTGCACTTTCCATCAGTCGTTCATTGTGGGCAGGTACAAACATTAGGCTTCTTGTTAAATAGTCTATATTCATAAGGCAGGAAGTTTTTTAATTAATACTTTTCTCCGAAACGAAAGCACGTTTTTTTTATGTTGGTTATAAGCAATTGTTTCAACATAAACAATTCCTCTGTCGGGTTTTGTTTGTGATTCAACTTTGTCAAGAATTTTTGTTTTAACGTAGATAGTGTCGCCAATAAAAACAGGATTGATGTGTTTAATGTCCTCGTAACCCAAATTGGCAATGGCTTTTCCACTTATGTCAGGAACAGTCATACCAACTGATAAGCTAAATACTAGCGTACCAACAACTAGAATTTGCCCTTGTTGGCTTTTCAGTGCATAGTCCAAATTAGTATGCAAAGGATGATGATTCATTGTCAAAAGACTAAATAAATTATTATCACTCTCAAAGACTGTTTTTGAAAGCGAATGGAAAATTTCGGTTCCTACTTCAAATTCTTCAAAGTATAAACCTAAAATCGATTGATTCTTATTCATTATTCTTTTGTTCTTAATAATTTTGCAGGATTACCAACAACAATTGAATTTTCGGGTACATTGTTAAGTACGACAGCACCAGCTCCAACTAACGAATAATCTCCAATTGTAATTTTTTCTCGTAAGGTTGCATTACTTCCTATATGACAAGCTTTACCTATTATAACATTAGCACCTACGACAGAATTTGTTGCTATATGGGCAAACTTATTTAACGTACTATCATGGCCAACAAATGAGTTAGGCAACAAAATGCAATTATCCCCAATTATTGTGTCAGGTGATAATTGTGATAATGGAGCCATCAACACACCATTTCCGATTTGGCAAAAACCCTTTGGAATTATTGCAGAAGGGTGAATAAGTGTTGCAAATTTTGATGGTTGGATATTGAATGTCTCAATTTTTTTAAATACTTGTTTCTCGTTTTGCATACCAACATAGGCAATGAAAACAAGTGTATTTTCATCCTTTAGATATATCTCTAAATCATTTGTTGTGCCAATTACGGGTATTTTATTGAATTTTCCTACCATAGTACCTAATGGTAAAACATCGTTTAAAAAGCCAATAACGTTGTAATATCCTAATTCGTTTGCGATAGAAGCAGCAATCATCCCAATTCCACTTCCCCCCAAAATAATTAAATTCTTCATTTTGGTTAAATATTTTAGAAATTTGTAGTATGAGTTGAAATCATTTCAATTATTTTATTAATTGAGTTTATTTTTAAATTTGGGTAAATAGGTAAGCAAATAACTTGATTTGCTACTTTCTCTGCTACTGGCAAGTTTTCGGGTTTTGCGGAAGGTAGTCCTCGATAAGAGGGAAACTGGCTGATTAGAGGATAAAAATAACGTCGTCCAAAAATATTATACATCTTCATTTCTTCATATAACTCATCCCTTGTTTTTCCATACAGATTTGCATCAATAAAAATAGGAAAATATGAGTAAGTATGATAGACATTTTCTATGTCGTTCATTAAATGTATCCCTGGAATATTTGCTAATCTGCTTCTGTATATTTCTGTTATTGCTTTACGTTTGTCAATATTTTCATCCACATACTTTAGTTGTAATAAGCCATAGGCCGCTTGTACTTCATTCATCTTAGCATTTATTCCGGGTGCTATTACTGTTGTTTCTCCAGCAAATCCAAAATTCTTGAGAAAATCAATCTGTTTCTTCGTTTTTTCATCAAAGGATATAATAGCTCCTCCTTCAATGGTATTAAACACTTTTGTAGCATGAAAGCTTAATATTGACAGATCGCCAAAGTTTAATACAGAGGTGCCATCTACTTTAACACCAAAAGCATGAGCAGCATCGTAAATCAATTTTAAACCATATGTGTCTGCAATTCGTTGAAATTCTTTTAGATTACAAGGAGTCCCATATACATGAACTGGCATAATTGCAGTTGTTTGAGGAGTAATAGCAGCTTCAACTTTTTCTGGATCAAGATTATAAGTATTGGGTTCAATGTCAGCAAAAACTGGTTTTATGTTGTTCCACCACAATGAGTGAGTGGTTGCAACAAAACTAAAAGGCGTCGTTATTACTTCTCCTGTAATTCGAAGTGCTTGCAGAGCTGTTATTAAGGCCAGGGTGCCATTTGAGAATAGTGAAATGTATTTGACACCTAAATATTCTGCCAATTCTTTTTCAAATTGTTGATGAAAAGGGCCATTATTAGTTAATATTTTATTATCCCAGATTTGCTTGAGTAGCTTAGTAAATTCTTCAAGCGGAGGTAAAGCAGGTTGGGTAACATATATGGGTTTTGAAAATTTATTCATTTTATTTTTTCCTAAATAATTTCTGATTTACTATGTTTTTGATAAAGATATAATCATTAAATTTTATTAGTTCACAAATAACAAATGTTGATAAAGTGCCAATTGTGATTTGTAGAACAAGTAGATTGGGAGCCGTAATATCTAGAAAATTAATACTGAAAACTATTCCGTTTACAAATATTGCTAAAACAAATGAAGGTAGTATGTCTTTCACTTGTTGAGTAAAAGAATAACCTATCATTTTACCGGACCAGTAGCTATTAAGAAAATAAGCAATTAAAGTGTTTACTAACATTCCAATTATCATTATTTTAATACCCCAAAAAATTCCAATAACAATTGTAGGAACTGCGAGAGATTTTTTTATGATTTCGAGCCGAAGAAATAAGTCGCTCCTACCTTGTACATTTAGTATATTTAGATTCATAGCGTGTAAAGGATAAAACATACCAACCAAGCAAAGTAATTGTAAATAAACTACGGAAGGAAGCCATTTTTCACCAATTAATGTAATAATCATTGATTTTGCAACAGCTGCCATACCAAGCATAAGCATAAAAGTTATAAACATAGTACTTCGTATTAATTTTCGGTAATATTCTTTTAACTGGGGTAAGTCATCTTGCATACTGGATAATATTGGATAGCTAACGCGTTGTATAACAGTAGTAATATTTTGGGAAGGCATAGCTTTAAATTGATCAGCACGGGTATAAAACCCTAGTTCAACAGCAGAAAAATATTTTCCAATAACTAAGTAATAAATGTTTTGGAAAGCAGTGTCAATAAGACTACTAAGTAAAAGTTTACTCCCAAATCCAAATAATACTTTAAACGACTTTATGCAGAATATTAATTTTGGTTGCCATTTGGTATAAACCCATAGAAAAACCGAAGTTAATGCATATCTGCATAATGTAAGAGCAACTAAACTCCAAACACCAAAACCTTTGAGAGCCATAGCGATTGCAATAGTACCAGAGCCTAAAGATGCAATCAACGAGATTTTTGTCTGTAATTTGAAATTGATTTCTTTTGTAAGTATTGCACGTTGTATAATTCCAAAGGAATTTAAGATCAATCCAATACCCATAACCTGAACTAAAAATTTTAACTGAGGCTCATCAAAAAATGAACTAATAGCACCGGAAAAACCATATAGTAGTAGGTAACAAAGAAGACTTATTACCAGATTAAAGAAAAAAACAGTTGAATAGTCGGTTTGGGTGCAATTTTTTTTGCGTATCAACGCAGTACTGAATCCACTATCAATAAATGTTTGAGAAAGTGCAATAAAAATGGTGAGCATCCCTATTAGCCCAAATTCACGGGGAGAAAGAATACGAGCCAAAACAACCCCAATTAGGAACTGAATTCCAAAATTTGCAAAACTGTCGATAAAGCTCCAAATTAATCCGTTAACGGTTTTCTCTTTAATACTCAAAATAAAATTTTTATTAAACAACTGGATTCAGTTGTGTCGTTCGCCAATTCTGTAATATAACATCTTATGAAGACAGCTAAAGGGCAAAACTTATATCTCAGTTTTTTTTAGTACTCTTATAATACTTTTGACCGCATTTCCATTACCAAAAGGATTATTGGCATGGGACATGGTTTCATAGACTTTTGGTTCAAGAAGCAAAGTAGATACTTCTTTAATTATAACAGATTTATTTGTCCCAATCAATTTTACAGTTCCTGCATCTACTGCTTCCGGACGTTCAGTATTATCACGCATTACTAATACTGGTTTTCCTAAACCTGGGGCTTCTTCCTGAATTCCACCAGAATCAGTTAATACTAAATAAGAAAGATTCATTAAGTAAACAAATGGAAGGTATTCCAAAGGCTCAATGAAGTGTACGTTTTGCATTTGGGGATTGCATTGACTAGAACAGATAGATCGAATTTCGCCAAACGCTACTTCTATAGCTTTACGAACATTAGGGTTGAGGTGCATAGGATAAACAAAATCAACATCAGGAAAAATTCTTGAAAGTTCTTTGATTGCTTCGCAAATATTAATGAACCCTTGCCCGAAATTTTCTCTTCTATGTCCTGTTATCAGAACTAATTTACGAGCTTCAGTATTGTTAGTTGGATTCTTTAAATCTATGATTAAGTTAGAATAAGAATCATTATTGGACTTCAATAATTTACAACAATTAAAAGCATTCCATATCTCGAGTTTTTCTTTTGGTAACCCAAATTTTATTAGTTCTTTCTTTATCGAAGTTTTGAGAGTTTTATCGTTTTCCATTTTTTCAATAACCCAAAACAAGGCATCAATAACTGTGTTACCAGTTACATAGATGTTTTGTTCTTTAATTCCTTCTTTTAATAAATTTTGCTTACTTAATGAAGTAGGAGCAAAGTGATAAGTGCATAATCGACCTGTAATTTGCCGATTCATTTCTTCAGGCCAAGGACTATATATATTTTGAGTGCGAAGACCAGCTTCGATGTGTCCTATAGGGATTTGTTGGTAAAAAGCAGCCAATGCAGCAGCAGTTGAAGTTGAGGTGTCACCGTGTACTAAAACTACATCTGGTTTGGCTTCCTTTAAAACGTCTCGCATACCTAGCAATACTCTGGAAGTTATATCGTAAAGGTCTTGTCCAGGTTTCATAATATTGAGGTCGTAATCAGGAATAATTTCGAAGAGTTGCAATACCTGATCAAGCATTTCGCGGTGTTGTGCTGTAACACAAACTTTGGTGTCGAATTGTTCAGGATGCTTTTGGAACTCTTTTACTAAAGGAGCCATTTTTATAGCTTCCGGGCGTGTACCAAACACTAATAGGATTCGTTTTCTCGATGGGATTTGTGTCATTACTGTTGTTCGTTCTTGAGTGATAAAGTTACGATAGAAGTATTTATCTGCGAAATACTCCGGCAAAATCTAGAATTACCTTATCTTTTCTATATTCGAGTGACTTGAATTCTTTATGAGCTACTAAAAATACCACTACATCCGCCTTATAGTAAGCTTCTAAGTAGTTTGTAAGTTTAAATACTGAATGTTCAACAATATTAGGTTCTACTACAAGAAAATTATTTTGTTCACTTTGCATTACCTTTTGAACTATATATTTGGCAGGGCTTTCGCGAAGATCATCGATATCTGGTTTAAAGGCTAATCCCATCATAGCAATAGTTGGTTTATAACCATTATTTAACTCAAACTTGAGCATAGCATTTATGATTTTTTCTGCACACCAAAATGCTTTGTAGTTATTTACTTCCCTAGCAATTCCAATTATACGAGATTCTCGGGGATATTCAGATGTGATAAAATATGGATCAACAGCGATACAGTGGCCACCTACTCCAGCTCCCGGTTGAAGTATATTTACCCGGGGGTGTTTATTAGCCAGACGAATAAGCTCCCATACATTGATATCGGCTTTGTCGCAAATAATTGATAGTTCGTTGGCAAAAGCTATTTGTACGTCTCGGGATGAGTTCTCTGTAAGTTTACACATCTCTGCAGTACGTGCATTGGTGCTATGTAATTCTCCTTTAACAAATATCTTATAGAATTCTATAGCTTTTTGTGTTGATGTTTCATTTATTCCTCCAATTGAGCGGTCATTATAAATCAACTCGTGCAATACATTTCCCGGGAGGACTCGCTCAGGGCAATAAGCTATGTAGACTTTATCTTTTAACTCTGGTCGTTCCCTGAAAACAAGTTCTGCCATTTTTTCTGTTGTTCCAACCGGAGAAGTTGATTCTATGATGAAAGTATCACCTACTTTCAATAATGGTAAAACAGATATCGTAGCGGCCTCTACAAATGAAATATCCGGTTCGTGATTCCCTTTGAAGGGAGTAGGAACTACAATTAAATGAACATCTGCTTCAATAGGTGTTAGAGATGCTTTGAAAAGTCCGTTTTCGACATTTTTTTTAACAATAACTTCTAATCCTGGCTCTATTATATGGATTTTTCCACGATTGATGGTTTCAATAACATTTAAATTAACATCAACGCCGTGTACCTGTATTCCCTGTTGTGCAACAATTGCAGCAGTAGGTAGGCCTATATATCCCAAGCCAATAAATTGAACAATCATATTTATTGATATATTATTTAGTATTTATATTTTTTCATTTATTCTAATAGTTACTACAAATTTCTTATTGCAAAATTATGCAGTACGCTTATTAGCAGTAATTGGATATTATGTGGATTGGTATTTATTATTAAATTCTATATTGCCAAGAAAAGAGTTCTCTGCAAATATGGGGCAATATTATGTTATATGCTATTGAATATTAATATGTTAACATTTTTATGAGCCGCTATCTATTCCCATATCCTTGAGCATATCCGTACCTGTACCTATAAGAGTATTTATAACCATATTTATACCTGCCGTGGCTCTTTTGGAATGTAGCGTGGTTAAGTACAACCCCAATGTTCCTAAGTCGTTTGTCAACTGCAATGTTATTGATAAATTGCACTGTATCCTTCTCACTAAACCCCTCTCTCACAACAAACAGGGTAGCGTGTACATATTTCGCCAGTAGGAATGTATCACTTACAACCCCCACAGGAGCACTATCTACCACAATATAATCAAACTCTTTTCGAATATTGTTAAAAAACTCTCCGGTCTTTGCCTTTGAAATCAACTCGTTTGGGTTTGGTGGAATTGGGCCCGACTGTATCACAAAGAAGTTCGGCTCTACCTTCTCTATCAACTCATTGTAATCCTGGATATGTCCTGCAAGATAAGAAGAGAAACCTATCTCTCTTTTGGGGATTCCCAATGTTCTGGATAGTTGCGGGTTTCTAAGGTCTCCACCAACAAGCAGCACCCTCTTGTCCATAAGAGAGAGGCTGCGTGCCAGGTTTATTGAGATAAAGGTCTTACCCTCCTTTGGTACGGTAGATGTTACCAAAATAACATTATAATCTCTCTCACTGGTCATAAATAGGATGTTATTACGCATTGTCCTAAACATCTCGTTTATTACAGAGTCGTCATTTGGCTTTACCACCAAACTCGACCCCTCGTTCAACCCCTCTGCCTTAACAATATCGCCTACCACGCTGCTGTTAGTAAGCCCCTCCAAATCCTTCATTCCATCTATCTTTGTCTGGAAATAATCTATCATAAATAGGATTATTGCAGGAATCGCAAGCCCAATAAGAAAGAAAACAGCAAGAATGATTGCCCGTCTTGGCGCTACAGGGTTTCCTCCGGAGTGTGGTTTGGCAATCATCTTTGCCTTTGGTGCTACAGCTGCCTGTGTAAGGTTGGTCTCCTCTCTCTTTTGAAGTAGGTATACAAAGAGGTTAGATTTTACCTCCTGCTGTCTTAAAATATCTGTGTATCCGCGCTCAACTGTTGGGATATTTCTCATTCTGGAGCTAGTTATTGTATTCTCCCTCTCAAGGTCGTTTAGTGCAATTTGAGAGGCCCTTATCTCGTTTGTAAGAGAGGTAATAATGTTCTGGTGCATATTATTCACCTGCTGGTTCACCTGTTTAAGTGAAGGGTTGTCTGCAGATGTAGATCCCTCTATCCTCTCCCGGTTTATAAGCAGAGTGTTATACTCCCCAATAAGAGCAACAAGGCTTGGGTCTTTTAGCCCAAGATTTGGTACCAGTTTATTTTTGTTTACAGGGTTCTTAATAAAGTCATCTATATACTTTACTAGGTTCAACTGAGTCTCTATCTCCATCCTTCGGGTATCGTAGGTCTCATTTTTACGAATATATGAGCCAACCTGGCTCTGAATATCTGCCACCTGAAACTCTTTCCTGTAATCCTCTACTTGCCCCTCTACCTCGCCAAGTTCCTTGGCAATATCTCTTAAACGCTCCTCAATGAATACAGATGTGTTAAATGCAACGGTGTTCTTATCTTTTACGGCATCTGCATTATACTCAGATATTAACGCCATTACAAAATCCTCCCCCTTTTGTCGGTTCTCTGTTCTTAGGGTTATCTCCAGTAGTGAACTCTGTTTTGCAAATGTCGCTACATTTAGATTTTTTATATAGTCTCTGGCAACAATTGTAGGGTTAGAGATTGTAACCTCAAGTGACCCATTTGTATGTGCAACTCCATCCTGTTTGGCAACATAGAATTTACCGATTGGCAGTTCAATAAAGCCGGGCAGCTTATCCATTAAAACCTCTTTGCTCCTCTCGCTGCCGTTTTGAGTGAATGTTGCATCTACACTATACCCCTCTTTTTTGGGGCTAAATACAAAATGGATAGTCCCCGGTATCTTCTCCGGCTCTACATCCTCCATTCTCACATAGATAGGGGAGTTTTTGTACAACTCGGGAGAGTGAAACCCAAACCGACTCGAGTAGCGGTAGGTGGTATATAGCTCCAGAGAGGTAACTATACGAGATATAAGGTCGGGAGATTTAAATACCCCAATCTCGTTATCTATATTGTTCTTCCCCATAGAGAATCCCATATCCTGCAGCAAAAACAGCTCCTCGGGGGCATTCTGCTCCATCTTTATCAGTACAGATGCTTTACTCTCGTAGATTGGTGTCTGGGTCTTTAGGTATAGATACCCTGCCACAAGCAGAATAACTACACTTATTGTAAACAGATACCATTTTGATATAAAGATATAGACCAGTTGCCTTATATCCAACTCACCGCCATCAACCTCTGTTGTGGCTCTGTTAAGAATCTCCTGCTCTTTCATACTGCCTAACGGAATATTGTTACTAATAGGGTTGTAATTGATAGTAGTGTAGAAATTATTGATATTGCATAGGTTTCGCCGGTGCCTATTGATGCTGCTTTCGCCTTGGTTTTGTTTGGCTCAACATAGATTACATCGTTCTGCTGCAGGTAGTAAACCTCGGGGTCCAGCATCAGCCGTGGGTTCTGTAGGTTAATTCTTGTGATGCTCTTGCGTCCGTTGTTATCTTCACGAATGAGCATTACGTTATCTCGTTTGCCGTAGATTGTCATATCTCCTGCCATAGCAAGTGCGTCAAGAATTGTGCACTGCTCATTATCCAGGACAAACTGCCCAGGGCGTGCTACTTCGCCTAATACAGATACCTTGTAGTTTTTGAATCTTACATTGATTACAGGAACTTCGGTAATATACGCCGGGTGAATCTGGTTTTTAATAAACTCTTGAGCCTCTATTCTGGTTAGCCCCATCAATTTAACTTTCCCTACTATTGGGTACTCTATGTATCCCTCTTTATCTACAATATAGGTCTGCAGGGTGGCTCCCTGGATGCTCATATAGGAGCCGCCGGTAAGTCCTACACCACTTCCTGCATTTGAGCCTAAG
>Ga0154520_126_pt3 | contig 32842 bp, 22 predicted proteins | sample RifGroE2_FD_105663 | JGI IMG/M metagenome (GOLD analysis project Ga0154520, IMG submission 105663) | Bacteroidetes bacterium GWE2_40_15
TAGATAAATAACTTGCGCAGTCAAAAATAATATATAACTTTGCAGTCCCAATTTTGGGGGATTATTATAAATATCAATTGCTTAGAAATGGCAACTTATCTTGAAAAAGAAAAAAAGCAAGAGATTTTCGGACAATACGGAAAGTCTAATGCAGATACCGGCTCCCCAGAGAGTCAGGTAGCTTTATTTTCATACCGTATCGCTCACCTAACCGGTCACCTTAAGACAAACAAAAAAGACTTCTCAACACAGAGGTCACTACTTAAGTTGGTTGGTAAAAGACGTCGTCTTCTGGACTACCTGAAAGAGACAGACATTGAGAGATACAGAAATATAGTGAAGGCACTTAACCTTCGTAAATAAAGCTTAAAGGTGCCACAAGGCACCTTTTTTTAAATTACATCTTCTGTTAAATAAAGCAATCCGGGACAGGAGTTTGTAGCTGAGCCAGAATTATTAATCAACTCTCACTGGGAGAGCCGGATAGCGTAAAGTAAAATATGAATGTTATTACAAAAACCATCCATTTAAGAGATGGTAGAACAATCGAGATTGAGACCGGAAAACTTGCAAAACAGGCAGACGGTTCTGTGGTTGTTAAGATGGGCAAAACTATGTTGCTTGCAACAGTTGTTGCTGCCAAAGAGGCCAAAGAGGGTGTAGATTTTATGCCACTCTCGGTAGAGTACAAAGAGAAGTATGCATCGGCCGGAAGATACCCCGGTGGTTTCCTCAAAAGAGAGGGACGCCCCAACGATTCTGAAATTCTTGTTTCCAGACTGATAGACAGGGCACTTCGCCCACTTTTCCCGGATGATTTCCACGCAGAGGTGTTTGTAACAGTAAACCTAATCTCTGCAGAAAAAGATATAATGCCCGATGCTCTTGCAGGCCTTGCCGCTTCGGCAGCTCTTGCAGTAAGTGATATTCCGTTCAACGGACCAATATCTGAGGTTAGGGTAGCACGAATTGACGGTAAGTTTGTAGTTAATCCATCTTTTGATGAACTTAAGCTCTCCGATATTGACATTATGGTTGCCGGTACACTTGACAACATAATGATGGTTGAAGGTGAATTCAAAGAGGTTAGCGAAGCAGCAATGCTTGAGGCAATCAAATATGCTCACGAGGAGATTATTATTCAGTGCCAGGCTCAGGTAGAGCTTATGGAGGAGACAGGAAAAACTGTTAAAGCAGAGTACTGTCACGAAGTTAATGATGCCGATCTTAAAGCAGCTGTACACAATTTCTGTTATGACAAATGCTATGCAATAGCAAAAGAGCCTAGTGCCAAACACGACAGAACCAATGCTTTCAAAGCTTTAAAAGAGGAGTTTATAGCAACATTGCCGGAAGAGGAGCGTGACGAGAAAAAAGAGATGGTTGAGAGATACTACCACTCGGTTGAGAAAGAGGCGATGAGAAACCTTATCCTTAACGAAGCTGTGCGTCTTGACGGAAGGAAGACTAACCAGATAAGACCTATCTGGTGTGAGGTTGACTATCTTCCTGCCACACACGGATCTGCAGTATTTACCCGCGGAGAGACTCAGTCACTGACAACTGTGACACTGGGAACCCGTCTGGATATGAAATCGGTAGATGAGGTTCTGGTTGAGGGTTCTGAGCAGTTTGTGCTTCATTACAACTTCCCGCCGTTCTCTACAGGAGATGCAAAACCATACAGAGGAACAGGCCGCAGAGAGATCGGGCACGGAAACCTCGCTATGAGAGCTCTTAAATATGTTGTTCCTGTGGGAGAAGATAATCCTTATGCAGTAAGAATTGTTTCGGATATTTTGGAGTCAAACGGATCTTCGTCTATGGCTACAGTATGTGCAGGAACACTTGCCCTTATGGACGCAGGTATTCAAATTAAAAAGCCTGTATCCGGCATTGCAATGGGTTTGATATCTGAGGGTAAAGATGGTCGTTACGCCATTCTTTCGGACATTTTAGGTGACGAAGATCACCTGGGAGATATGGACTTCAAGGTTACAGGCACAAAAGATGGTATTACAGCCACTCAAATGGATATCAAGGTAGACGGCCTCTCTTATGAAGTTCTGGAGAAAGCTCTGGAACAGGCCAAAGAGGGACGCCTTCATATTCTTGGAGAGATGAACAAGACTTTGGATGCACCTCGTGCAGAGCTTAAGCCTCATACACCAAGAATCGTCTCTCTGATAATTCCGCAGGAGTTCATTGGAGCTGTAATAGGAACAGGCGGAAAAGTTATTCAGGAGATTCAGAAAACAACAGACACTACTATCACTATTACAGAGAAAGACAGTTCCGGTATCGTAGAGATCTTTGGAGAGAATAAAGATAATATGGATGCTGCTCTTGCCTGGATAAAGGGTATAACCACAGTTCCGGAAGAGGGTACGATTTACCACGGTAAAGTGGTGTCTATTCTTGAATTCGGCGCATTTGTCCAGATTCTTCCCGGTAAAGAGGGTCTGCTTCACATCTCAGAGCTTGACTGGAGAAAGGTAGACCAGGTAGAGGATGTTCTCAAAGTTGGAGATGAGGTAGATGTTAAGCTTCTTGAAGTAGATGCAAAAAGCGGTAAAATGAGACTCTCCAGAAGAGCCCTAATCGAAAAACCGGAAGGATATGTAGAACCGGTAAGAAGACCAAGACCCGAAGGAGGCAGTAACGATCGCGGCAGAGGCGGAAGATCGGACAGCCGGGGCGGCGACAGAGGCGGTGACAGAGACAGGGACAGGGGACCTCGCAGAAGGTAATTAATTGGCCGGAAGATATTTTCGCTTCTGGTTAAAAAAATAAAGCATCCGATGAGGGTGCTTTTTTTTTATCTTAAAAACAGCAAATTGTAATATGCAGATCTTTCAGATATAACGGAATGAAACTAGAATGATGATATGACTTACAATATATCATATATTATGGGCTTTATCCATTTTAAAAGATAGATGCTTCCCTGATATAATGTGTCAACACCCTTAATGCAAAATGATTTACAGAGATTTTGTTTTGTTATTATTTTGTCATAAATTGGTAGCCGAATTAGTGAATGAGGTAGGTAGGATAAAAAATCAGAGATTTTATAGAGCGAATACAAAAGTTTCTTATCTGGCAGCAATGTCAAATAATAGCTGATATATATTTCCAATTTTCCAGCTCCTTTAAGGTTTTTTATTTATTTACTTACTTAACTAATTTAAATATGGCTAAACGAACTTGTTTACTCTTGTGCACTATCTTGCTTTCTTTAAGCGCAGCATTTGCACAAACCAGAGTTACCGGTGTGGTAACCGATCTCTCTGATGGCTCTCCAATTCCGTATGCAAATGTTATGATTAAAGGCACAACTACCGGTGTGGCTGCCAACGCCAATGGTGTTTATGTTTTTGCTAATGTGCCGGCAAATGCTACACTTATCTTCTCCTCAATCGGGTATCAGACTATGGAAATTCCGGTTGACTCAAGAACAGTAATAAATGCCTCTTTATCTACCGTTGCTGTAGGTCTGGAAGAGATTATGGTTGTTGCCTACGGATCTGTAAAAAAAGGATCATACTCCGGCTCTGCAACACAAATCAACCAACAGAGTTTTAAAGATGTTCCTGTTGTTACTTTTGAACAGGCAATAGTTGGGGCGGTACCCGGAGTCCAGATTTCTCAAAAATCGGGTCAGCCGGGATCTTTGCCCGAAATTCGGATTCGAGGATTTGGCTCATTCAATGCCGGAAACGAGCCTTTGTATGTTATCGATGGTGTTCCTGCCACCAGCGGGGACTATGGTTCTCAAAACATCTACACCAGCTCTATGAACTATCTGAACCCCGGAGATATTCAGTCAATAACAATATTGAAAGATGCTGCTGCATCTTCGCTTTACGGCTCCAGAGCCTCTAATGGTGTAATTCTAATAACCACAAAGAAAGGAAGTGCAGGTAAAGCAATCTCTACATTTAAAGCTAATGTTGGGGTCTCTTACTTCGCCTTTAATAACTATCCTATGGTTTCAGAAGAGGAGAAAGAGATTCTTACAAGAGAGGCTTGGAGAAATTATGGTTCAGACAATCCTTCTCAGTGGCAAAGTTACGGGTCGCTGGATAGCTATGTAAATTTTATGGCAGAGAAGTACTTTCCTTCAAGAAAAACAGATCTTATCTATAAAGATTGGGAGAGCGCACTCTTCCGTACAGGGGTTTCTCAAAACTATGAGTATAGCATCTCGGGAGGTACAGATAAATCCAAGGTCTTTGCATCTGTTGCATATACCGATGAAAATGGTGTTAACCGAATTCAGTACTTAAACAGATTAACAGCAAGTGTAAATGCAGAGAGCAAAGTCTCGAACAAAATAACAATAGGTGGCTCTTTTCAGTTTTCAAATCAGAAGCAGAGCGGACACCAGGACGGACAGGCCAAAGACAACCTCTTCTACCTGTGGAAAGTTCACCTTACAGAACGCTGGCCTTTTCAATATGCATCAGACGGATCCTACTGGATGAAGTACTATGACGGAGGGACGCGCGTAAACCCTGTTCCTCAGTGGCACCTTCAGCTCAATGACGCCACCCAGCAGAGAATATTGCTTAAGGGTTGGATCGAAGCAAGATTAACAGACGACATTAAAATTAAAAGTGTTGTTGGAGGAGACTATTTAAAAAGTCACGATCGGTTCGGATGGCTATATGGGCATATTAACTTTACAGCCTATGGGAACGGATATGCATCTGACAGGTTCCGCAATGTGGACAGGATTGTAAGTTCAACTACCGCAAACTTCACAAAATCCTTCGGCAAACACAATGTTTCTGCGTTAGTAGGGTGGGAAGCCGAAAAAGAGGACTTCCTCTATTCAAGACTGGAAAAAATTGATTTTGCAAACTTTGGAGCAACAGAGTCTGCTCTTGCAAATACATTCAGATCTGGGTTTACTTACAGGAGTAACTCAAACCTATTATCTGCGCTAAGTAACATTAGTTATGACTACGATAATAAATATTATCTCTCTGGATCATATCGTTTGGATGGCTCCTCAAGGCTTGGTCCGGACAGCAGATGGGGTAACTTCTGGTCTGTTGCAGGTTCTTGGAGGCTTAGTAAAGAGATGTTTTTAAGAGATGTAAGCTGGCTGGATGAACTTAAAATAAGAGGTTCATACGGAACTAGCGGAACACTTCCTTCTAACTACTACGGTTATATGGCCGTTTTCAGTTATGGGGTATATGGTACAGAAGGTGCAGGGTATCCATCCAATCTTGCTAATGCAGACCTTACCTGGGAGAAAAACAAAAACTGGAACGTTGCTTTAGATGCAAGAATATTTGACAGGGTGGACATTGTAGCCGAATTCTACAATAAAACCACAGAAGATCTTTTGCTAAATGCATCAGTACCCTCAACAACAGGATTCTCATCTGCACTATCTAATATCGGCTCTATGCTTAACAGAGGTCTTGAACTCTCATTGAGTGCAGATATAATAAAGAAAAAGGATATGACCCTTACAGTTGGTCTTAATTGGGCAAATTTATATAATGAGATTATCTCACTTGCCAATGAAGGTGAGCAAATTGTTTCAAGACCTCATATATGGAAAGCGGGCTATTCATATGTGCAATATTATACCAGAGAGTATTATGGTGCAGACCCTCAGACAGGAGCCCCAATGTACTACTCTAATGCAACAAAACCCGATGGGTCAAGGGACAGGACTTTAGTAGGCAGAGCTCAGGCTTCATCTGTTATTCTGGATGGAATGACCGCAATACCAAAAGGATTTGGAGGGTTCAACTCAACCTTTACCTGGAAATCCCTTACAGCATCTATGGCCTGGTCATATAAATATGGGCACTATGTGTTTGATAATGCAGTAGATGATATTGAGAGCGATGGATACGATTCATTTAAGAATACCGCTGCATCTCAGAATGATCGCTGGCAAAAACCCGGTGATGTAACTCAGGTTCCGCGCCGTGTTGCCGGAAATACAGGAGGTGGTTATTACGATTCAAGTCGTGCCCTTAAAGAGGGAGATTATTTAAGATTAAAAAATATGACAATCTCCTATACGATTCCGGATAATATTAAGAATTATCTTAGATTGTCAAATGCACGGGTCTATGTTTCAGGAACTAACCTTTTGACATTTACCGGTTTAAATTTCGACCCTGAGGTTCAATCAAACGGGTATTATAACTTCACTTTCCCTGCTCTCAGAACCATAACCCTGGGTATAGAAGTATCACTATAATTTAATAAACAACTATAGATATGAAAAGATTTATTCTAAATATTCTGGTTTTCTCGGGTCTGATGGTATCCATATCCTCTTGCGAGGGGTTTCTTGAGACAAGACCTACAAATGTCATTGTTGCCGAAACAGCTATGCTCACTCTCTATGATGCGGGAATTGTTGTTAATGGCCTTTATGAAAATATGAAGTGGTTTGATTACTACGGTACTCAAATGCAGCTCTTTGGAGACGAAAGGGGAGATAACATACAACCTCGTGCAATGTCTGTGGGGTGGCCACAAATTTACACTCTTGGGTATGAGTCAGAAGCAAATACCTATTTTTCTACCTGGTCCAGATGTTATGAGACAATAATGAGGTGCAACACACTCATTGGTAATATTGGTAATCTTCAGGTAACCTCTACTGCCGATATCGCAAAAAGAGATGACTATCTTGGTCAGGCATATGCGATAAGAGCTCTGGTATATTTTGATCTGGCAAGACTTTATGGCTACCCGTATGCAAAGGATAACGGAGCATCGCTGGGGGCAGTTCTTATTACCGAGATCACCTCGCCTCAGAATTCAAAAAAACCTAGAAGTACTGTTGCCGAGACCTACACACAAGTTCTGGGAGACCTGACAGTTGCTTTGCCTTTGCTCTCAAAGACAAAAAACACCTATCACTTCAATTACTGGGCAGCAAAACTGCTGCAGGCAAGAGTGTACCTTTATAAGGGGGATTGGAATAATGCATACACAGCTGCCAAGGAGGTTATAGATTCATCTCCTTATTCGCTTGTTTCAAATGCAGGATATGTAAACTACTGGAAAGAGGAGGGGGCATCCGAGACCGTTCTCGAGCTGTTTGTCTCAAATCAGGCAAGAATTGACCTTGACGGAGGATATGCGTCTATGTGTCATAACTTGTGGCACGGCGCACCATCTTCCGGAGCTACCTTAATCCCTACTGTGAGCTGGATCAACCTTATAAAATCTGAACCGGGCGATGTGAGAGCACAATTTGTAAGATACGATTCTCAATATGAGATTTCAAAGGCTTGGTTATCAAAATTTCCGGGGAACGGAGGGGTAAACTTCCGTCTTAACAACCCAAGAATTTTAAGAATCTCAGAGGCATATCTTATTGCAGCCGAAGGAGCAATCAAAGGATCTGCAGGAGTAACAGCTGCAAGTACATATCTTAACGCAATACGAAAAAGAGCAAATCCTTCTTTATCTGATATTACCGCTACAGATGCTCTTATCCAGATTGAGAGAAGGAAAGAGTTCATTGGTGAAGGGCACAGGTTTTTTGACCAGATGCGTTTGGGTAATTCAATTACCAGAGCAGATGGTGATGGCCATAATTTTGCAGTATCTGCAGGTTGTCCCGAGACTATCACCTGGAATTATTATAAGATTGTTCTCCCAATTTCGCATACTGAGAGGAAGCTATATCCACAGCTACAGCAAAATCCAGGATATACGGAGTAGAGTTGAAATAGTTAAATTACATATGTAAGAAACAGGCATTAAACAGTTTACGACAAACTGTAGGCTTTATTAAGGCATCTGATAAGGATGCCTTTTTTTGTTGAAAATTTATGAAATGTTAAGTTTTCATTGACAATTCATTAAAAAGTAAAACTCTTGTCATAAAAATGCTTACATATTATTATGTAATTCAAGATAATTTTAAATTTATACTTTAATAATGACCACTCTTTATCTTCTGAAACGTACCTTACAAAATGATTTATAGATTTTTTTGTTTTCGTTTTTTTTTGTTATAAATTCGTAGCCGAAACAGTCACTAACTAATTTTTTAACTTAATCTAACTAGTCTATGAAGAAATCAATCTTGATTGTCTTAGCCCTCTTGCTTGTCAATATGGCTATGGCACAGATGAAGGTTACGGGTACGGTGACCTCCTCCGAGGACGGCTCACCAATTCCTTTTGCAACCGTCTTGGTTCAGGGCGCAAGAAACGTAGGAGCATCAACAGACCTGGATGGTAAGTACTCTTTTGACAATGTCTCAAAAGATGCAGTACTTATCTTCTCCTACATCGGATTTACTACGCAACAGGTACCTATCAACGGCAGATCGGTAATTAATGTTGTCCTTGTACCGGATGCAACCCGTCTGGATGAGGTAATGGTGGTTGCATATGGAACCGCCACAAAAGGGACCTTTACCGGAGCAGCCAGTGTCGTTAAAAATGACGCTATCAAAGATGTACCCAGCATCACTTTTGAAAATGCTCTAAACGGAAAGGTAGCCGGGTTGCAAATCACCACACTCTCCGGCCAGGCAGGCTCTACCTCTGCTATCAGGGTGCGTGGTATTGGTTCTATGAATGCATCAAATGAGCCTCTTTATGTTATAGACGGAGTTCCAGTGGTATCCGGCAATGCAGGCCAGATGAGTGGTTACATCTACTCAACAAGTAATGTAATGAGTTCACTTAACACTGCAGATATCGAGTCTATTACAGTATTGAAAGATGCTGCTGCTTCTTCACTTTACGGCTCTCGTGCAGCAAACGGTGTAATTCTCATTACAACAAAAAGGGGAAAACAGGGAAGGACAATTGTTAATTTCAAAGCATCGGTAGGTATTACCCCATCTTGGGCTACAGATAACTACGAAGTTGCAACAACCGAGCAACAGGTTGAGATGTACTATGAGAACTTTTGGAATGCAGGCGTTTACTATCAAAACAGAACTCAGCAGGATGCAAGTGTGAGAGCACTACAACAGCTTAATAACCGTTTTGCCAAACACGGCTATACATTTACAGCACCTGACCACACTGTAAAAACTCTTACAATTGGAGGTGACAGGGCTGGACAATATTTTGACTGGGAGGATGTGCTTTTCAGAACATCTGTATATCAGACATATGATCTATCTGTTAGCGGTGCAACAGAGAGTTCAAACTACTACACATCACTTTCATACACAAAAGAGCAGGGACGAATTCCTGTTAACAGTTTTGACAGGATTACAGGACGGGTTAATTTAACTCAAAAGGTTGGGAAAAGTGTTGAGTTCAATACCAATATTAATATAGCCAGAAGCGGTAAAGTGGGCTTTAACGATACCCGTGCTTTAGGAAACAACTATTTCCTTCAGAGCCGTAACCTAATGTGGGGTCTTTACTGGCCAACAGATTATATTACCGGAGCTCCTTGGACACTTAGATACGGAAGTTATGCATATAATCCGCTATTCTATAATAATGAGTGGGACAATAACTCAAGCACACTAAGGATATCTGCAAACGAAACAGTGACGGTAAAAATTCTACCGGAACTTACATTAAAGACAATCTTCTCATATGACAATGCAGGTACACTAGACCATCTTTATTACAGTCCGGTTCACTTCCTGGGATCTGCTTCAAAGGGTTCGGTGAGAGAGATGAGCACAAATGTAAATAAGCTGGTATCATCTACCACTCTTAACTATAACAAGACATTTGCACAGAAACATACAATTGGTCTGCTAGTTGGTTGGGAAGCAGAGGAGAACAAAACAGAGTTTATCAGAGCAGAGGGTTCAGACCTGCCAACGGGAGCACTTCAAACAGTTGCAACTGCAGGGGTTTTAACATCTAATGCATACTACTGGGGAAACACTATGCTCTCTATGCTCTCACGCGCAGAGTATAACTACGATAACAGATACTACTTCTCAGGCTCATTCCGTCGTGACGGATCTTCAAGATTGGGCCCTGATGCCCGCTGGGGTAACTTCTGGTCATTAGCCGGTTCGTGGAGAATAGACAAGGAGGAGTTTATGAAAAATGTAGATGTCATAAGCAGTTTGAGATTAAGAGGCTCATACGGGGTAAACGGAACACTTCCTTCGGCTAACTACGGATGGCGCTCACTTGCTACATATGGAAATAAATATATGGAGCAATCCGGTGGCGGAGTAAGTACAATTGCAGATGCCAGCCTATCCTGGGAGACAAGTTACACCTCTAATATAGCTTTGGAGTTTGGGTTACTTGACCAAAGAATCAGCGGAACAGTAGAGTTCTTTAACAGAGATTCAAAAGACCTGCTGCAAGATGTTCCAACTTCCCGTGTTACAGGTTTTGGGTCCACACTCAAGAATATCGGAGAGATTAATAATAAAGGGATTGAGATTGAGCTAAGCGGAGATATCATTAAGAATGAGACTATCACCTGGAGTGCAGGAATAACAGCATCAAGTGTAAAATCTACTGTTACAAAACTGTATGGTGGTCAGAACATAATTTGGAATGAACCTACAGGTGGTGACGCCAGAACTAAGTTTATCTACCAGGAGGGACAATCTACTCTTGCTATTTATGGTCGTGAGTGGGCAGGTGTAGATAGAGAGACAGGTAAAAATGTTTGGTATATGAATAATGAAAACACAACCACACAACCTACCACAGTTAACGGACGCCCGGCTACATTCAGATATCAGGATGCAAGCGAGAAGATTATTGGAAATGTCCATCCTAAGCTATTTGGAGGTTTCAATACAGATGTTAAATGGAAAGGGTTCTCTCTTGCTCTTAACTTTACCTATAAACTTGGAGGATATACTTATGACGCTGCCGGTCGTGATGTAACCGATGATGGTTACTACTGGGAGAGGATTATGTCTAAAGATCAGTATGACAACAGATGGACTCCTGAGAACAAGGATGCCAAATATCCGCAACGCGTCGCTGTTGACTTTGAAGATGTAAACCAAAAGAGTAGCAGGCATATGCACGATGCAGACTATTTAAGATTAAAGAGTTTAACTTTATCCTATAACCTGCCAAAGAGTATTCTTAACAAGGTTAAGATTTCTAACACAAGGATCTATTTCAACGGAATGAACTTATGGACATTGGCGGCATACAAAGTGTATGATCCTGAGGTTAATGAGTATGGTTCAAGAGGTTGGGAAACTCCAATTGGTAAGACATATACTTTCGGTGTTGAATTTAGTTTCTAATTAATAAATGATGCTACAATGAAAAAAATAAATATAATATTTACGGTTCTGGGCATTGCACTACTTTCTTCTTGCGAGGGTTTTCTGGATGTTAAGCCAAGTGACTCTGCAGCAGCAGAAACGTCAATCACAAATGCAAATGATGCTAAGGTTGTGATGAGCGGTTTAATGAGGAAGTTGACATCTGCAGACTATTACGGCAGAAATTTTGTCCTTTATGGTGATGCCAAAGGTGGCGATTTTGCCATTCGCTCTCAGGGTAGAGGAAATGATGCCCTCTATACTTTTAATCACTCAATATCTTCAAATAACTACGGAGGTTACTGGGCTCAGATGTACCACTGTATTCTTCAGGCAAATAACCTTCTGCTCAATATTGAAAAAATTATTGAAGCAGGTAACGGTACTGCCGCTCTGAACGAATATAAAGGTCAGGCACTTACAACGAGAGCGCTTATCTATTTTGACCTTGTTCGTATATATGGGAAGCCTTATAATATGGACAAAGCCTCTTACGGAGTTCCATTGGTTCTGGAGCCTCTGGATGCATCCGCACAACCATTGAGAGCTTCAGTTGAGGAGGTTTATACCCAAATTATGAAAGATCTTACAGATGGTGCTCCGCTTCTTGCGAAAACTAAAGTAAACGGATTTCTCAACTACTACGGCAATATGGCACTTCAGGCAAGGGTAAATCTCTATATGGGAAAATATACCGAGGCTCTGGCTGCTGCCGAAGTGGTTATGGGAACTACTCTTTACTCGTTATACTCTAATGCAAACTGGAACGGCTCCTGGGCACTTCCTTTTGGCTCAGAGTCAATTTTCGAACTTGGAGTTTACGCCAGTGAGGCAAATCTTGGAACAGCATCTCTTGGTTACTATCTGCTTCGTCTGGCAAAAGTTACTGGAGCAAGCGGATGGTTTATGGCTAGCGACTACTATCTTGCAAGGCTTAATCAAGACCCTACCGATGTTCGCTTCGGTATGATGGAGAGAGATGAGTCATCGACAACAAGATTAGGCTCTTGTCTTAAATATGTTGGAGGTCCTGCAATGTTGGGTGATAAAGGCGTAGCCTCCTCAACCAATATTAAGGTTATCCGTCTGTCTGAGATTTATCTGCTTGCCGCAGAGGCAGCTCTTAATCTTCCTACACCGGATAAGACAAAAGCTTCTAATTACCTTAATGCAATTCGCAAAAGGGCTCCGGCTCTGGCTCTCTCAACTCCGGTAAATGTAACTATGTCTATGATTGAAGATGAGAGAAGTAAGGAGCTTTTCGCAGAGGGTCACAGATATTTTGATGTGATTCGCTGGAATAAGAACATTGAGTTTAACGATGACTTTATCTATCCTGCAGTTATTATATCTCACAGAGAGAAAATTATAAACAGAACTTTCTACAAGACAATTCTGCCAATTCCTCAAAATGAGATTGATGCAAATCCAAAAATTGCAGAACAGCAAAACCCGGGTTATGTAAACTAACAGTTATGTGACTAGTTAATGAAGAGGCTGCCATTTTTGGCAGCCTTTTTTTTAACTATGAAAATATTACATAAATAGATCAATTTTTGAATTGTTGATTTTGCTGGTTGTCTCCTTTATACCGGATATATTTCTGACCAGCATCTTCTCTATGAAATTCATTTTGTCAAAAAGGAATTCACCACCAACAACCTCTTTTACATATGCGTGGTTATAAAGAAGTTCCGGGAAGGAATTTTTAAGCTCGCTCTCAAATTCAGGTTCATTCATAGCGCATACATATAGGGCTACCCTTTTTTGAAGCAGATCTACAAGATTTTTTTTACAAAACTCTTTGACGCTGTTCTGGATACTCCCGGCGTGGATAGATCCGCCAATTATGATGTTGTCATAAAGGCTCAGGTCTATAGTTTTGCCCTCTTTTAAATTAAATAGAGTGGTCTCACAGTTTTTGTGTTTCTCTTTAATAAGATTTGCCACCTTCTCCGAAGTTCCGTGCGATGTTGCATAGATAATTGTTGTTCTCATCTTTTGATATTAAATGTTTTTGCAAAGAAACAGAGAGACTCTCAGAGAGAGGTCCCACTTTGCCTTTAACAGGTATCACTTTACCTTTAGATAGTACTCACTGGGTGTTACACCGGTAGTTTTTTTGAATACGCGGTTAAAGGCGGCCTTAGAGTTGAACCCGCAGTCGTAGGCCAAAGATATGATTGTGTAGTTTCTGTTAGATAGATCTTTGCACATATGCTTGAACTCTTCAACTCTGTAATGGGCAATAAAGTCAAAGAAGTTCATATTAAGTCGTGTGTTTATTACCCAGGAGAGGTATTCAGAAGAGACCTTCATTTGAGAGCTCAGAACACCAAGAGTAATCTCAGGGTTAAGATATGGTTTGCTCTCCTTCATATAAGAGAGCAGCTGGTTTATAAACTCCTCCTCCTGCTTAGCAATCGGCTCCCTGTTTTCGGTAACCTCTTGAGGTTTATTGATGATATAATCCCTGTTTGTACCGGAGAAAAGATCTCCCTGTCTTAGCCCGAAAAATCCCAAAATAATCACAAAAACAGATGCAATTGCGTATCCTATAGTTTGTAATGAGTTGTATGAAAAGATATCTACAAATGAGTCAAATAGATAGAGTAAACTAATTACGGAGTAGCAAATCAGTGCCCATATCAGTAAAAACTTAAGCCATCTGAGATCAATTTTCTCTGTTTGGGAAAAATAGCTTTTTATTCTTTTTCTGTGAGCGGAAATAAGTGATAACCCCCATCCGATGTAACCAATGTTAGAGAGTGCTATCATCGAAGCGATAATGAGAAAGAGCGGCTTTTCGTGAAATGATTCAGATCTGTCTGACGCAATTTTAACAGTGTCATCTGCAGAGTAGCTATTTAAGAAGAGTAAAATGAAAGCAATGAAAAAAGGGGTCAGAAGCAGAAGATGAACTCTTTTGTATCTGAAACCCGGGGTGATGAGCCTTTTAACATAGAGCCACAATGTGGGGCCAAGAAGAAGAATAAACGGTACAGAGCTATTTATTAAAAAGGGGTAATTATAGCCGGATTCACGGTTAATAATCTCTAGATAGGCAAGTGCAAGACTCAGAGCAGATATCAGAAGATAGACAGAAAGCAGATTATCTGCATCGTTTCTACCCTTCTTAGTGAGTAAAAGAGCAGATAGCATCAGCGACATAAATATCCCATAAATAAGGGTTGTTTCCATCTTCTGTCTATAAGTTGACAAAGTTAATCAAAGTGTGAAATCTTGGTTAATATTTCAGATAGCACCTTTTTGTTTTATATTTGTAGCAAATTTCGAAAAATCAATAATTAATTGTAGCCATAATGGAGTATTTTCATATAAGTTCACACAACAATACCATAGATGAGGTAAGGTTACTGCTTGATCCAAATTGTAAAATTGTTTTGTCTCAGCAGGCCAGGGAGAGAATTTTTGAAAGCAGAGATTATCTGGACAAACAGATGCTTAAAGCTAAGGAGCCTATTTATGGGATAAATACAGGGTTTGGCTCGCTTTGCAATGTTAAGGTAGATAGTGACCAGCTTTCTCAACTACAGGTAAACCTTGTGATGTCTCACGCTTGCGGGTTAGGGGAGGAGGTTCCCGAGGATATTGTGAAGCTTATGATGGCACTCAAGATAAAATCCCTCTCATACGGCTATTCCGGAGTGAGAACTGAGACCGTAGAGAGGTTGGCAGATATGTTTAACAACAGGGTCTATCCTGTGGTTTACAAACAAGGATCTCTTGGTGCATCAGGCGATTTGGCTCCTCTTGCAAATATGTCACTACCTTTAATTGGTCTTGGAGAGGTAAATTATCAGGGGAGAAGATATCCATCTGCAGAGATTAACAGTGTGTTCAAATGGGAGCCGCTAAAGCTGGAGTCAAAAGAGGGTCTGGCTCTTTTAAATGGCACCCAGTTTATGCTTGCATACAGTATTTGGTGTATAATTAAAGCAAGAAAACTATCTCAACTTTCGGACATAATTGCCGCTCTCTCTTTGGATGCGTATGACGGAAGGGTTGAACCATTCACAGAGGCGGTCCATCTGGTTCGCCCGCACAAGGGACAACTTGAAACAGCTGCAAAGATGAGAGAACTCCTTAAGGGTAGTGAGCTTATTTCCAGAGATAAATTGCACGTTCAGGATCCATACTCATTCCGTTGCGTTCCTCAGGTTCACGGAGCTTCAAAGGATGCAATAAATTACGCCCTAAATGCCTTTGTGACGGAACTAAACAGCGCAACAGACAATCCGACTATTCTGCCGGAAGAAGATAAAATTATATCTGCAGGTAATTTTCACGGACAGCCTCTTGCTCTTCCTCTTGACTTTCTGTCAATTGCATTGGCAGAGCTTGGCAGTATATCGGAGAGACGCACCTATCAACTGATATCCGGTAAGAGAGGGTTACCCTCATTTTTGGTTGCACATCCGGGCCTCAATTCCGGATTTATGATTCCTCAGTATGCACAGGCATCTGTAGTGAGCCAAAATAAACAGCTGGCAACACCTGCCTGCGTAGATACTATTGACTCATCTCAGGGTCAGGAAGATCACGTAAGTATGGGAGCAAATGCCGCAACCAAATGCTATCAGGTGGTTGAGAACCTGGAGAAGATTCTTGCAATAGAGCTTATGAATGCAGCACAGGCACTTGAATTTCGCAGGCCTTTAAAGAGCTCTCCAGTTATTGAAGAGTTTGTCTCAAAATATAGAGGAGTTGTCCCGTTTGTAAAGGAGGATGAAGTTATGTATATTCACATTAACAACTCCATTGCTTTTTTAAGAGATGTAGAGATTTAGCGGATTTATGAAGATCATTATAATAAATATCAAAGAGATTGTTCAAACAGAGCAGGTAGAGAGGGTTTCGGTCCGTTCCGGTGCCTCAATGTCCTCTATGAATAATATTCGTGATGGTTATATAATAATAAACGGAGAGCTTATAGAGGAGTTCGGGGAGATGTTGCACCTTACAGAGGAGCAGACTACCGGGGCAAACATTATAGACGCTGCCGGCAGAATGGTCCTTCCGGCATTTTGTGACTCTCATACACATCTGGTTTACGCCGGCAGCCGCGAGATGGAGTATATAGATAAGATTCGCGGATTGTCCTATCAGGAGATTGCAGCCAGAGGGGGAGGGATTCTCAACTCCGCACAACTGCTTCACGCAACAAGTGAAAAGGATCTTTTAAATCAAACAATGGCGAGAGCCTGGGAGATTATTCGTTTCGGAACAGGAGCAGTGGAGATAAAGAGCGGATATGGCCTCACGGTTGAGGATGAGGTGAAGATGCTGCGAGTTGCACGAGAGATTGGATTATGCACCCCACTCACGGTTAAAACAACATTTTTGGGAGCTCACGCAGTCCCTCTCAGGTATAGAGGCAGGAGAGAAGCATATGTAGATGAGATTATTACAGAGATGATTCCTGCCGTAGCCTCAGAAAATCTTGCAGATTTTATAGATGTTTTTACAGAGGATGGCTTCTTCTCTGTTGCAGATACCGAAAGGATATTTGAAGCCGGAGTAAAATATGGTTTAAGACCAAAAGTGCACGCAAATCAGATGAGCTTTTCGGGAGGTGTGCAGGTTGGAGTGAAGTATAACGCAATCTCTGTAGATCATCTTGAGTTCACAGGCGAGCACGAGTTTGAAGCTCTTAAAGATACCGGCACAATTGCAACAGTTCTGCCCGGATCTACATTCTTTCTGGAGATGGAGTATGCACCGGTTAGAGATATGATTAACTTTGGACTTCCGGTAGCAATCGCGACAAACTACAATCCGGGCTCATCACCCTCCGGAGATATGAAGTTTATGATGGCACTTGCCGCATTAAAGATGAAGATGACACCTTATGAGGTAATTAACGCCTCAACAATAAACGGAGCTTATGCAATGGGCATAAGCAATACACACGGTACTATTGCAGTAGGAAAAGTGGCCAACCTAATGGTTACAAACCCCATTCCGTCAATTGAATATATCCCTTATGCAATATCCACTCCTCTGGTAGAGAGGATGTTCCTAAAAGGGAAAGAGATAGATGTTCGTTAAATAAGGTAAAATAATTTAAAGCTATGTTCAGATTCACTACACCATTGGGAGATATAGCAATTACATTGCTGGGACACGCCTCGCTGATTATTCAGTGGAATGAAAAATATATATTTGTCGACCCATACAGTAATGTAGCCGACTATTCAAAACAACCTAAGGCAGATCTTATCCTCCTGACTCACCATCACTATGACCATCTGGACGAGGATGCTCTAAAAGAGATCGTTACAGACAAGAGTGTCTTTGTAACCAGCCAGGGGTGTAAGGAGAGCTTACCTCAGGCAAATGTACTTACCCCGGGAGAGAGCTTCACTTATAATGAGTTAAAGATAGAGGCAGTATATGCCTATAATATTATAAATATGAGAGAGGATGGCTCTCCGTATCATCCCAGAGGAGAGGGTAACGGATATATCCTCAACTTTGGAGAGTACAGAGTCTATATTGCAGGCGACTCGGAGATAACTCCCGAGATGAGAGAGATTAAAAATATTGATATTGCCTTTCTTCCAAAGAACCTCCCCTACACAATGAGTGACCAGATGTTCATTGAGGCAGCCTGGGCATTAAAACCAAAGAATCTCTTTGCATATCACTTCTTTAACCTTGAACTTGAATATTTAAAGAGCAAGATGCCACAGGGAGTTGTGCTGCGAAATAGTTAGGGTAGTCAACTAATATTTTAAAATAACAGAAGTAACCGTAGTTAAGTTATGATCAAAAAAATTATTGAGTGCGTTCCCAATTTTAGCGAAGGACGCAATATGCAGGTTATAAAAGAGATAACCGATCAGATTGAGAAAGTGGAGGGGGTTAACCTTTTGAATGTAGATCCCGGTGCTGCAACCAACAGGACAGTGGTGACATTTGTGGGAGAGCCAAAGCAGGTTGTTGAGGCAGCTTTTCTGGCGATAAAGAGGGCAGCAGAGGTTATAGATATGAAGCACCATACTGGAGAGCACCCACGAATGGGGGCAACAGATGTTTGTCCGTTGATCCCAATATCGGGTGTTACAATGGAGGAGTGTGCAGATTATGCAAGAGCACTGGCAAAAAGAGTGGGGGAGGAGTTATCTATTCCGGTTTACTGTTATGAGAATGCTGCTTTTGAGCCTAAAAGAAAGAACCTGGCAAATTGTCGCTCCGGTGAATACGAAGGGTTGCCAAAGAAGTTTACCGACCCAGGGTGGAGGCCGGATTTTGGCCCGGCAAGCTTTACAGAGAGCGTGGCCCACACAGGTGCCACAGCAATAGGGGCGCGTGATTTTTTAATAGCAATTAACTTCAACCTCAATACTACATCTACCCGCAGAGCCAATGCCATTGCATACGATGTTAGGGAGAAGGGGCGCAAGAAAAGAGAGGGAAATCCGTTTACGGGAAAAGTTGTAAAGGATGAGAAGGGAGATGAAGTTTGGTTGCCGGGTACTTTAAAAGGGTGTAAAGCAATAGGATGGTTTATTGAGGAGTATGGTATTGCACAGGTTTCAATGAATGTGACAGATCTCTCTGCTACTCCTGTGCACATTGCTTTTGACGAGGTGGTTGCCAAAGCATCTGCCAGAGGAATAAGGGTTACCGGAAGCGAGATTGTGGGGCTTATACCTAAAAGGGTTCTTATAGATGCGGGTAAATTCTATCTGGCAAAGCAGAGCAGATCTGCAGGGGTGTCAGAGGAGGAGATAATTAAGATTGCCGTTAAATCTATGGGACTTGACGATCTTAAACCATTTGATCCGCAGGAGAAGGTTATTGAATACCTGATAGAAAACAGAGCAGAGAAGAGACTTATAGATTTAACCTGCAGAGGATTTGCGATGGAGACTGCGCGTGAATCACCTGCTCCGGGAGGTGGTTCGGTATCTGCCCTGATGGGTTCCCTGGGTGCAGCTCTTGGTACAATGGTTGCCAACCTCTCTTCTCACAAAGCGGGCTGGGATGAGAGATGGGAATACTTCTCAGAGTGGGCAGAAAAGGGGCAGCAGATTATCTCGGAGATGCTTATTCTAGTTGATGAAGATACCAATGCATTCAAAAAAATTATGGAGGCGTTTGGGCTTCCCAAGGGAAGCGATACCGAAAAGGAGGCCAGAAGCAGAGCTATTCAGGAGGCCACTCTTTACGCTACAGCAATTCCTTTTAAAACAATGGAGGTTGCATACAGAGCATTTGACCTAGTTGAGGCTATGGTTAAAGAGGGAAACCCAAACTCTGTTTCAGATGCAGGGGTGGGAGCACTCGCGCTGAGGTCGGCCATTTTTGGAGCATATATGAATGTAAGGATTAACTCAAAAGATCTTAAAGATAGAGTTGTTGCAGATGCAATGGTAGAGGAGGCACAACTAATTTTTGACAAAGCTATGTTGCGCGAAAAGCAGATTACTGATGCAGTTTTAAAAACACTTGAATAGTTGCAGATTGCTTTTATATACTGTCGCTACTTATGCAGTGGAAAGCTCACCGGCAGCAACGCAGTTTTTTCAAACGCTTTTTTCTTTGTGTTTTTCGGGGCTTCCGGAACGCCTCCCTACGGTCGTTGAACGGTCCTCAGCCTTTTTCCGAAAAACCCTTCAGAAAACAAGCTAAAAAACAGATGTTGCTGCCGGTGAGCTTCCCACTGCACAAATCTGTTGCGACAGTATCGTGAGCAGCTGCTATTGACTGCATAAAAAAAAGAGGATGACCAAAAAGTCATCCTCTTTTTTAGTGTTACAGAGAGATTACTCAGCCGCAGAGGTTAACCTCTTGTATGAGTTATATCTCCATTTTGCGAACTCCTCTGTTAGTTTGAAGAGCTCTTCGGCCTCGTTAGGGAATGTTTTAACAAGTGAAGTGTACCTCACCTCTCCCTTTAGGAACTCCTGGAACTTAGTCCAGTCAGGCTCTTTGCTATCCAGAGTGAATGGATTCTTACCCTCTGCCTCAAGTACGGGGTTGTAACGGTAGAGTTGCCAGTAACCACATTCAACTGCCAGTTTCTCCTCTCTCTGGGTTGCTCCCATACCGTTCTTAAGCCCGTGGCTGATACAAGGTGCATAAGCGATAATCAAAGATGGGCCGTCATACTCCTCGGCCTCTTTGAGCACTTTGAAGAGTTGGTTCTGGTTTGCTCCCATTGCCACCTGTGCAACATAAACATAACCATAGCTCATTGCCATCATACCAAGATCTTTCTTGCGGATCTTCTTACCGGATGTTGCAAATTTCGCAACGGCACCAACCGGGGTAGATTTAGATGATTGACCTCCTGTGTTAGAGTATACCTCTGTGTCAAGTACAAGAACATTAACATTGCTTCCCGATGCCAGTACGTGGTCAAGACCTCCGTATCCAATATCATAAGCCCATCCGTCTCCTCCAATTATCCACTGTGAACGCTTAACGAAGTAATCTTTAAGAACTGTAAGCTCTTTGCATATCTCACATTTGCAAGCAGAGATAAGCGGAATCAATTTATCTGCAATCTCTTTTGTTGCGATAGTATCTTCGCGTTTAGAGAGCCACTCTCCAAAGAGAACCTTCATCTCGGCAGTGCAGGTGTTGCACTCAAGGCCATCTGCCATCAATTTGGCAACCCTGTCGCGAACCCTCTCAGATCCCAGGTGCATACCCAGACCATATTCGGCGTTATCTTCGAACAGTGAGTTAGCCCAAGATGGACCTTTTCCGTCTTTGTTGGTTGTGTATGGAGAAGATGGGAATGAACCTCCGAAAATGGAAGAGCAACCTGTAGCGTTTGCAATCATCATTCTGTCTCCGTAGAGCTGAGTTACAGCTTTAATGTAAGGAGTTTCACCGCAACCTGCGCAAGCTCCCGAGAACTCAAACAGTGGCTGGGCAAACTGAAGATTCTTCACATTTTGACTCTTTGGCTGGATGGTGTCTTTGTACCCAACAACAGAGTGCAGATGGTCGAAGTTGGCCTGCTCGTGAACCTGAGTTTCGAATGGTTTCATAACAAGAGCCTTGGTTTTGGCAGGACATACATCTGCACAGTTACCGCAACCTGTACAATCCATAGGTGTTACCTGAATTGTAAAGCTGTACTCTTTGAATGGTCCGTTACCCTTTATCTTCTTAACTCCCTCGGGAGCTTTCTGCTGCTCATCTTCGTTCATAAGGAAAGGCCTGATGGCTGCGTGAGGGCAAACATAGGCGCACTGGTTACACTGAATACAGTTTTCTGACTGCCACTCAGGGATATGTACAGCAATACCGCGTTTTTCGTAAGCAGATGTTCCTGAAGGAATTGTGCCGTCTTCCAGGTGAAGGAATGCACTTACAGGAAGGTCATTGCCACTTTGGGAGTTCACAACATCGGCAACATTTCTTACCCAGTCCGGTGCAAGTCTGTCAAAAGTGTCCGGACGGAACTTGCCGGTTAGGTTTTTCCATTCGCAAGGGATCTCTACCTTTTCGCACTCTGCCCCTCTGTCTATAGCGTCATAGTTCATCTTTAGAACTTTGTCGCCCTGTTTTCCGTATGATTTTTTAGCAGCATCTTTCATCTCTTTAACTGCCTGCTCATAAGGAATAATATCTGCAATCTTAAAGAAGGCACTCTGGAGAATTGTGTTGGTTCTGTTTCCAAGCCCAATCTCCTCTGCAATCATTGTAGCGTTAATGATATAGAGGTTAAGTTGTTTCTTGGCAATTGTAGCCTTAACAAAATCCGGAAGTTTCTCAATAGTCTCCTCTTTGTTCCAAAGGGTGTTAAGAAGAAGTGTTCCACCCTTCTTAATTCCTTTAAGAACATTGTATTTAGTAAGATAAGTTGTTACGTGACAAGCAACGAAATCCGGGTTAGAGACAAGATATGGAGAGGTGATAGGGGTATCTCCGAATCTTAGGTGTGAGCAGGTGTATCCGCCGGACTTCTTGGAGTCGTAGTCGAAGTAAGCCTGAACATACTTAGGTGTTGTCTCACCGAGAATTTTGATTGTATTTTTATTTGCACCAACAGTACCATCTGAACCGAGTCCGTAGAATTTACACTCAACTACACCCTTCTTAGATACATTGATCTCCTCTTTAATAGGGAGTGACTTAAATGTAACATCATCAACGATACCAATGGTGAAGCCGTTCTTTGGCTCTTTCATATTTAGGTTTTCGTAAACCGAGAAGATCTGGGCAGGGGTTGTGTCTTTAGATGAGAGACCGTAACGGCCGCCAACGATTAGAGGGAGTTTCCCGCTTCTGTCTGCAATTGCAGATTTAACATCTAAATAAAGAGGTTCACCAACTGCACCCGGCTCTTTAGTTCTGTCCAGGACTGCGATTCTCTTGACGCTCTTAGGAAGTACGCGGAAGAAGTATTTTGCCGAGAATGGTCTGTATAGACGAACGGTAAGAACACCGACTTTTTCACCTTTTGCAACCAATACATCTACAACCTCTCTGATAGTTTCGCAAACAGAACCCATTGCAATAACAATATTCTCAGCTTCAGGGTCTCCGTGATAGTCAAAAGGAAGATAGTGACGCCCTGTAGCTTCACTTATCTCGCCCATATAACGCGCTACGATATCCGGAACAGCGTCATAGTATGGGTTACAAGCCTCTCTGGCCTGAAAGAATACATCCGGATTCTGGGCAGTACCTCTTGTAACAGGTTTATTTGGGTTGAGAGCTCTTGTGCGGAACGCGGTTAGTGATTTCTCACTGATCATTTTTTTCAATTCATCCTGGTCAAGATCTTCAATTTTCTGAATCTCGTGTGATGTCCTGAATCCGTCAAAGAAATGAAGGAAAGGAACTCTGGACTTTAATGTGGAGAGATGTGCAACAGCTCCCATATCTAAAGCCTCCTGAACTCCGCTTGAAGCGAGCAGTGCAAAACCTGTTTGTCTTGCAGACATAACATCGGAATGGTCTCCGAAGATTGAAAGTGCCTGAGCAGCAAGAGTTCTGGCAGAAACGTGAAAAACTGTAGGAAGTAATTCGCCGGCAATCTTGTACATATTAGGAATCATCAGGAGAAGTCCCTGAGAAGCAGTAAAAGTAGTAGTCAGGACACCAGCCTGAAGTGCCCCGTGAAGCGTACCTGCAGCACCCCCCTCGCTCTGCATCTCCACAACCTTAACGGCCTCTCCGAAGAGATTCTTTTTCCCATAAGCAGACCATTCATCCACATACTCTGCCATCGTAGATGAGGGAGTGATAGGATATATGGCTGCCATCTCGCTAAACATGTATGCAACATGCGCTGCGGCGTAATTACCATCACAGGTAATAAATTTTTTTTCTTTTGCCATAGCTTTTTTGTTAGAAATTAGTACTTTTTATATTTATTAATCTTATATTTAATTATTTATCTCTATATTTGGAGAGTGATATATGACTTTTAGATGTGCAATAAAAAAATAACACCCCGCGCTCTTTTGATAATTGCGGAGATGTCATCTGATATCTTACCTGCTTTTTTGTTCAACCAAACATTCTCGCCGGGGCTCTTGAGGAGCCCGACGAGCTCTGTCTCTGTATCGAACTCTTTTGCTATTTGATAGTAATTTGGCATATTATATACTACCCGTCAAAAATACGATATTTTTTTAAAACTTAAAAGGATTTTCACTATTTTTATGCACCAGTAAACCTAAATAAATATACTATGAAAAGATGTTTTTTAATAGCAATTGCACTGATAGTTTCATTAACATCTCAGGCACAAAGCGGTACGATCAAAGTGTTAAACGGGAAGGTAGTTGAGGGTGATTTTTTCAAAGAGAAGCTTTATGTCTTTGATAAATATATAAACGGAAGAATAAGATTATCAGACGGAACGGTTTACGTGGGAGATCTTAACATCAATACTCTGGGCCAGACAGTAAGGGTCATTACAGACACCGGAGACACTATTGCTATTAAAACAGAGAAGCTGGTAGAGGCAGTAAGTGCAGGGAACACTCTTTTTCTGAAACTTAATAACACCTATGTACAGGTACTAAATACATATGGTGACACCTATTTGGGAATATCAAGGGTTCTTAAGCTTGGTCAGGAGAAGATTGAGGGGGCATACGGCGGAACCAATGAGGTCTCCTCTATTGCCAAGTACTCCTCCGTGGAGGTGGAGAACAGACTGGAGAAAATTGTGGGCAGCAGCAATATCCGCTATGACTATTACGAAAATATACATCTGATTAAGGGTGGCAAGATACTTCCTGCAACTAAAAAGAATTTTGAGAAACTATTCTCAGATCAAAAGAAGATGATTGAAAGTTATATTGTCGAGAACAATATAAAATTCAATCATAATGAGAGTGTAATACAACTGTTCAACTATCTGGCAAACAGTAAGTAATTCTATTTATAAAGAGTTTCTGCAATTGCAGAGTGCTACTGATGACCAGATACCACGCTTTCGGGGGCAATCTTCTTGATTAAGCCCTGAAGAACATTTCCGGGACCCAGTTCCACAAACTCTCTCGCTCCGTCACTCCACATATTCTCCACAATTTGCCTCCACCTTACGGGTGCCGTGAGTTGGGTAATGAGATTCTCTTTAATTTTCTTTGGGTCGCTGTTTGGCAGAGCATCTACATTTTGGTAAACAGGGCATACAGGTGCTTTGATATCTGTTGCCTCAATGGCAGAGGCCAGCTCCTTTCTTGCAGGTTCCATAAGCGGTGAGTGAAATGCGCCTCCTACTGCCAGAACCAGAGCTCTCTTTGCCCCTGCGGCTTTTAGTTGCTCACACGCCAGATTAACAGCCTCCACGCTCCCGGAGATCACGATTTGCCCATTACTGTTAAAGTTAGCCGGTACCACTACTCCCTCAATTTTTGCGCAGATTTCCTCTACGATTTTGTCGTCCGATCCAAGAATTGCGGCCATAGTGGATGGCTCCAGTTTGCAAGCCTTTTGCATTGCCTGAGCCCTTGCCGAAACAAGTCTCAATCCATCTTCAAAGTTCATTGCTCCTGCTGCTACCAGTGCACTGAACTCACCTAAAGAGTGACCCGCCACCATATCGGGATTAAAGTTCTCAATACACTTTGAGAGTATTACAGAGTGAATAAATATGGCAGGTTGTGTAACATTTGTCTGTTTAAGCTCTTCGTCGCCTCCTTCAAACATTATGTCTGTAATACGGAAACCAAGAATCTCATTTGCTTTCTCAAACATCTCTTTTGCAAGTGGATGGCTATTGTAGAGATCTTTGCCCATCCCGCTAAACTGTGCTCCCTGTCCGGGGAATACAAATGCTTTCATATTTTAAATTATTGATAACCGGGCAAAGTTACATTTTTTAGTGAAAATTAAAATAGCTATATTTGCCGCCCAGTGACGGCCCCGTAGTTCAGCTGAATAGAACGTCAGATTCCGGTTCTGAAGGTCGGGGGTTTGAATCCCTTCGGGGTCACTAATTTTAGTTCTTGCTAACAAAAGGCACTCTCTGATTTTGAAAATCCTCCCCACCTTACGGCGGGTCCCCTCCCTCTTCGGGAGCCAATGTTTTCTAAATCAGAGAGTTCCTTTTGACAGGATCTAAAATTATTTATTTTTTAACATATGGTCACTCGTTATGCATTAAAAAAGGGGAAACAACTTTTCACATCCCTCTTTTTGCCTTGTGACCCGGAAGGGTTTATTTTCGGGTGAAGCGAATTTCTCGGGTTGGTGTGTTGTTGAGCTGAGGAATTAACATCGATGATTAATCTACGAAAGCAATAATCTCACCTTTTTCTACAGTATCTCCCTGTTTTGCAAAGATCTGAACAATTTTACCTGTTTTTGGAGATTTTAAGAGCTCGAGGCCGTAAAATGTCTGAACAAAACATATCGCTTTATCTTCTTGTACAGAGTCTCCAATAATTGGCGCAGATGATTTGTCGGTTAAATCATACTGCCACAGAAGCTGACCTTTAACAGATGCTTGAACCGGTTTGGCTTGAGGGTATTTTTCAAGAATTTTCTCTACATCGAATTTAGGAACCTCAAGTACCGGACGTTTTATTATTATTGGTGCGCCCGCCTTCTCTTTTGCCGCCTCCAACTCCTGCTCGAAACGCTGTTTTGCAACTCCGCTCTTATAGTCGCGGTATTGTCTCTCGTGCATTGCAAACTCAAAAAGCTCCTCATCGTCCTCTCCTTGTTCCCAGTTGTTTTCTACCATCTCAGCTCTGAATTTTTCCAGTTCATTTGGAAATGCATCCTGAGGGGTACCTGTATAGAACTCTAAACCTTTATCTTTTGCGATCTGAATCAATTCCGGGTCAAGCTCTCCGGGCAGTTTACCAGTCTTACCAAGAATCATATTCCAGGTGTCCTTGTCAATTGTAGACCATCTAGGCTCACCCTTGAGGGTGTGCATCAGGTTCATCAGGGCGATGTTCTTCACATACTGGCTGAAAGGCGTTACCAAAGGAGGATACCCCATCTTTGGCCATACATACTCTACCTCGTGGAAGAGCATAACTACCAGTTCGTTAAGCTGAAGTTGCCTCTTCCCCTGATTCTTAAGAGACGAATTTATAGCTCCGTGGAATCCTTTGAGATCTGCCATCATAGAGCCCATCATTCCACCCGGAAGACCACAGCCAACCAATAGTGAGGTCATCTGCTTATTACCCGGGTCAATAAAATATCCCAGGTAGTCATCCATAAAGCTCTGGGTTAGTCTTCTCGCCTCCATATATGCCTCCATATTGATCTCTTTAACCAGGAAACCGGCATCCTTCATCATCGCCTGGATTGTGATAACATCCGGGTGAACCATTCCCCAGGAGAGTGGTTCCATCGCTACATCAAGATAATCTGCACCTGCACGGGCAACCTCAAGCATAGAGGCGACCGAAAAGCCAGGTCCGCTATGTCCGTGATATTGAACAACTATGTGCGGGTATTTATCTTTTATGGATTTTGTAAGCCGTCCCAGAAATGCAGGGCGTCCCACTCCTGCCATATCTTTTAGGCAGATCTCATCGCAACCGAACTCTACAACTTTATCTACCAAACCCATATAATACTCAACAGTGTGGACAGGGGAGTAAGTAATACTGAGAGCCACCTGCGAAATCATTCCACCCGCCTTGGCATACTTTACCGAACCTTCGAGGTTTCTGGAGTCATTGAGGCCGCAAAAAGATCTGGATATATTTGTTCCCTGTTTTGCCTTTACCTTGTACATCAGCTCACGTACATCTGCAGGAACAGGGTTCATTCTCAATCCATTGAGCCCTCTTTCAAGCATATGGGTCTGTATGCCCGCTTTATTGAAAGGGGCAGTCCACTCACGAACAGCCTTGTTTGGATTCTCTCCGAAAAGCAGGTTGACCTGTTCGAATGCACCTCCGTTTGTCTCAACACGGTCAAAACACCCCATCTCAATAATAACAGGAGCAATCTCTTTGAGCTGATGAACCATTGGAACATACTTTCCCGATGATTGCCACATATCTCTGTAAACCAGAGAGAATTTAATTTCGCGAGCCATAATTCTATTTGTTTTATTAACTAAATCAAGGTTGCTAACAAGCGGCAAAAATATATATTTAGATTGGAATAATTGCTATCAATATGGGGTTGCTCGCACTCAATTTTAAATATTTATCTCCTGGTCAGATTTTTTATTATTGTTTTTAAAAATTTATTAGTACTTTTGCAGCCCGATTATTCGGGAACACGGTGGTCGTAGCTCAGTCGGTTAGAGCGCTAGTTTGTGGCACTAGAGGTCGTGGGTTCGAACCCCATCTTCCACCCAAAGAAAAAACAAGAAAGCTGTGCAACGCACAGCTTTTTTTATTATTCGCCAGATGCGGCAAATTTATTTGCCTGCAACAGGCGAGTAATAAAAAGGGCACCGCCCTTCTTGTTTTTTCTTTGTAGGGCCCCCCGCAGGGCTCGCCGAACGCAGTGAGGCAACATTCCCCTGCGGGCAAGGGCACCGCCCAAGGGAACTGCCAGTGTTTTGCGTAATTAGCTAATTATCTGGAATATAAAAAATGAGTTTAAGGAATTCCTCAAAATTTAATTTTGTAACATATAAATAAACAAGTACTTTCACAAAACTCTGGCAGTTCACTTGTTTTATTATTTATTTTTTTTACATTTGCAACCTATAAGACAAATGACATTGAACACAATGACTTCGCACAACGCAACTTTCTTTTATTATTACTTCTTTTATAGCAAAGGGGGCGGATGCGTTATTGTATAATATGTAAAACATAGATTAATAATGTGGAGGCCCCGAATTTCGGGGCCTCTTTTTTTTAAATACAGGCCAAATGGAGATATTAAATGAGACTTTACCACTGATTTGTGCATCGTCAAGAACCGATGCGGTTCAGGAGTATTACTTCTCCCACAAATTACGGGAGATTGAGCAGATGCGAAGAGCAGGTGCAGATATTATCAACCTGGGAATCGGGAGTCCGGACCTCCCCCCATCTGCAGATACTGTTTTCACTCTTACAAAGGGTGCTTCTAATCCCAAAAATCACGGTTACCAAAGCTATCAGGGGATTGGCGAACTTAGAGAGGCATTTGCAGGGTGGTATAAAAGATATTTCAATGTAGAGCTAGACCCCGGTACAGAGATCCTGCCCTTGATGGGCTCCAAGGAGGGTATTATGCATATAAGTATGGCCTTTATCAACCCAGGTGATGAGGTTCTTGTACCCGACCCGGGTTATCCAACCTACTCATCTGCAACGAAACTCTCCGGCGGGGTGGTTAGAAACTATTCACTCACAAAAGAGAGTGGCTGGTATCCCAACATTAAGGAGTTGGAAGAGAGCGACCTGAGCAGGGTTAAAATAATGTGGATAAATTATCCCCATATGCCTACAGGGCAAAAAGCTACAGTAAAACTATTTGAAGAGCTTGTGACATTTGCCCGCAGACACTCAATTCTGCTCTGTAACGACAACCCCTACAGCTTCATTCTTAATAAAGATCACCTGAGCCTGCTCTCAATAGATGGCGCAAAAGAGGTGGCACTGGAGCTAAACTCCCTTAGCAAGTCGCACAATATGCCGGGCTGGAGAGTTGGTATGATTGCCGGGCATAGTGCATACATTAAGGATATTATAAAGATCAAAAGCAATATGGACTCCGGAATGTTCAAGCCACTTCAACTGGCTGCAGCAGATGCTCTTAATAGTGGAGATGAGTGGTACGAATCTTTGAACAGAGTTTATGCTAAGAGGGCGATTATTGCAGGCAGGATTTTGGAGCAGCTCGGCTGCCGTTATGACAAAGGGCAGTGCGGGCTCTTTCTCTGGGGTGAGATTCCGCACTATTACCATAACGCACAGGAGCTCACAGAGTACCTGCTTCATAACGCCTCTCTTTTTATCACTCCCGGGTTCATCTTCGGAACTAATGGCCAGAGATATATAAGAATCTCACTCTGTGCTCCGGAAGAGCTTCTCGAGAGCGCTCTCGAAAGAATAAGGAGATCACAACTATGAATATTTCAATCGTTGGCCCCGGTTTGATAGGGGGTTCGTTTGCACTTGATCTTAAAGAGGGTGGTTTGGCAGACAGAGTAATAGCTGTGGATACCAATCCGGAGCACCTCTCAAGAGCAATAGAGCTGGGGCTTGCAGATGAGGGGGCTTCGCTGGAAGATGCAGTTGAGCGTTCGGAGCTCATAATTCTCGCTGTTCCGGTAGATATAATCAGAACACTTCTCCCAAAGATTCTCACGATGATTGAGGGGAGCAATAAGATAGTTGCAGATATGGGCTCAACCAAACTAGCTATTGCAAAAGGGGTTGTGAATCACCCTGCCAGAGGGCGCTATGTGGCACTTCACCCAATTGCCGGTACAGAGTTCTCCGGTCCAGATGCTGCTTTGTGCGGGTTGTTCAGGAATAAGAATGTGATAATTTGTGACAGAGAGCTTTCGGACAGAGATGCTTTGGAGAGAATCACATCTATACTGAGCTCTACGGGGATGAACATCTCCTATATGGACTCGTCAAGTCACGATTTGCACGTTGCCTATGTGTCACACATCTCACACATAACATCTTTCTCTCTGGCATTGAGCGTACTAGAGAAGGAGAAGAGCGAAGAGAGTATCCTCACCCTGGCAGCCAGCGGATTTGAGTCCACGGTAAGGCTGGCTAAAAGTAACTCTAATACTTGGGCATCAATATTCCTGCAAAATTCCGAATATATAACAGAGGTGCTGGACTCATATCTGGAGAAGATGAAACTCTTTAAAAAGTATATCAATGAGGGGAATGCAGATGCACTCAAAGGGTTGATAGACGAGGCTAATGAGATTAAAAAAATATTAAACAGATAGAAAAACTAAACTAAATGAAAGAGAGACTAAAGATTAAGCAGATTCATCAGTGGCCGCTCTACAAGGGGCGTCCGCTCACCATCTGCGGCCCCTGCAGTGCAGAGAGCGAAGAGCAGGTAATGGAGACAGCGCGGCAGCTTGCCAATTTAAACAGAGTGGATATCTTCCGTGCAGGTATCTGGAAACCGAGAACCCGTCCAAATGCATTTGAGGGTGTGGGTAGAGAGGGGTTAAAATGGCTTAGAGATGTAAAACGGGAGACAGGGCTCCCCACAGCTACCGAGGTTGCCAATTCGGGCCACGTAAATGATGCCCTCAAATTTGGTGTAGATGTGCTGTGGATAGGGGCAAGAACATCTGCAAACCCTTTTGCGATGCAGGAGATTGCAGATGCATTGAGCGGCGTTGAGGTTACTGTTCTGGTTAAGAATCCGGTTAATCCGGAGCTAAATTTGTGGATAGGAGCCATTGAGAGGATTGCCAGGGCAGGAATAACTCAAATTGGGGCAATACACAGAGGGATATCTACATACGAGCATACTGCCTATAGGAACCAGCCCAAGTGGCTGCTGCCCATAGAGCTGAGACGGGCAATTCCGGATATACCGCTCATATGTGACCCAAGCCATATTGCAGGTGCAAGAAAATATCTGCTTGAGATCTCCCAGAAGGCTATGGACCTAAATTATGACGGGCTTATGATAGAGTCGCATAACAACCCGGAGGTAGCCCTGAGCGATAAAGAGCAGCAGGTTACTCCGGCACAACTACTGGAACTGCTGGATAAATTGGTGCTTCGCGAACAGGAGTCAAATAACACGGCATTTCTGGATGTGCTGGGAGAGCTAAGATCACAGATAGACCTGTTTGACGACCAGCTCCTCGAGCTTTTGGAGCAGAGGATGTATGTTGCAGAGACAATAGGAAAATATAAGAAGGAGAATAACATAACTATCCTCCAGAGCTCCAGGTGGGAGGAGATAATTACCAAAGCGGTAAGAAAAGGGGAGTCAAAGGGACTAAGCGAAGAGTTTATAAGCCAGATGTTTAAAGCAGTACACCAGGAATCCATTAACCATCAGAACCGCATTATGAACTCCTGATTTTTCTACTTATCTCTCTTCCAAATATGGCTTTATCACCTCTGCCCATTTGAGATAGCCCTTTCCCAGCAGGTGAAGCCCATCATTTGTATACTCCGGTTTTAGGGCTTCACTGTTGGTCGCCCCGGGCTCCTCTCCACATTTAAGAGCCGAGTAGACATCAATATAGGTAAGATACCTATCTGCACAAAGCTTTTGAAGCTTTTTGTTGATTTCAATAACAACATTGCCCCTGGTAGTTGCTCCGGGAAATTTACCGAAGGTATCATTAACGGGGAGTAAACTTTGAATATAGAGTTTAGTGCGGGGAGAATCCATAGCGACTTTGACTACAATCCTGGTAATTGCCCTTAGAATAGAGTCGGCATCCTTATTCTGGGCCACATCATTTATCCCGATAAGGAGGAAAATCTTGATTGGTTCCCCCTTCAATATAGGTTCTAGCCTGTCAAAAACCCCCTCGGCAATATCTCCGCTTATACCACGATTTTTAATATTAGGGTTGTTAAATATCTCGTGCCACTCACCAAAGTGGGTTATGCTGTTTCCCAGGAATATAATATCGTTTTTATCTACGGGAAGTTCCTCGAAAAGTGTTGCCCGCTGGTAGTATAGCGTTGAGTATTTACCCTGAGCATTAAGGTTGTTATTAATAGGTGCTAATAAAATAAAAATCAGGAAGATGGTTAATTTTTTCATACTAATATTTTTAATACAGTAAATATCCGAGAAGTCCCGAAGCCAGTATAATTTTGATCGGATTCTGTTTACCCCAAAACGAAAATACAAAGGCACCCGCAAAGATCGCCCAGCTCTTCCAGTCAATAAAGTTGTCCGGAGTTACCAGCAGGATTGCAGCAGATGCAATGAGCCCCAGAATGACCGGTTTAACTCCCTTGAGCGCTGCCTCAAACCAGCGGTTACTTTTGAACTGTTTATAGAGGAGAGCTATGAGCAAAATTATGATAAAAGAGGGGAGGCAAACCGCAAAGGTGGCCAGTGCAGATCCCCAGACACTCCCGCTTACAGTATAGCCGACATAGGTGGCACTGTTTATTCCTATCGGGCCGGGTGTCATCTGTGAAAGGGCAATGATATCGGTAAAGGTGGCCGGATCTATCCATTTGTGATTTACAACAACCTCATTCTGAATTAGAGAAATCA
>Ga0154520_129_pt1 | contig 18931 bp, 13 predicted proteins | sample RifGroE2_FD_105663 | JGI IMG/M metagenome (GOLD analysis project Ga0154520, IMG submission 105663) | Bacteroidetes bacterium GWE2_40_15
CCCCGATAAGCTAAAGAGCTTTGCAGATTCAAACCCGGTATCTGCAAAACTAAAATCCATTGCCCAAAACCTAAAAGAGTTTGATAATCCGGTAGTTGTGCTGGTTAAAATGAAGTAGTTGCAAATAATAGATATATGAAAAACATTTTTAGAATCCTTATTTTGACAGCCGTTGTGGCTATGAACGGATGCAAATCACAAACCGACACACTGCCCACAGAGCTTCCGGTTATTGATCTTGCGGCGGAGGTTGGCAAGGGTAAAATTGTGAACCTGAGTAAGGTTGCAAGTGATATCCGGTATGTAAAACTGGAGACAACAGAGGGCTCCCTCATTGGTACATATCCAAAAGTATTTTATGAAAACGAGAGAATTTATGTTTTTTCGACAAGGCAGGTGGTGAAGGTGTTCGACAGGGATGGAAAATTCTTGTTTACATTCGATAAGAGTGGCAGAGGCCCGGAAGAGGCCCAAGATATATCCAATATAAGGATAATGCCATATACCGGGGGTATGGTGATACAGACATTCTCTATCGATGCTAAGGATAGACTTCTTTTTTATGATCGTGACGGGAACTTTGAAAAGAGCAAGCTGGTTCCACGGAATAAGACTACTAGTCAAGAGAAGACAATTAGTTTAAACGACTCTGTTTTTATAGGCTCGGCTGCCCCACGTCATAAAGATTCACTCCAGATCTTTGCGATTGTTTATGACTCTGCCTTTAATGTAATAAAGAATATCTTAATGCCATCAATACCAGATTATGAGAAAATATATCAGGAGAGTATGGCTATGAGAGCTTCGGATGGCAGCGTATCTATTTTAAAAGGCCGTACTTTCTATAGAGTATTTCCTCCTGAATTATATCCATTTAAAAATAGTATGAGGTTAATAACGCCAGGAAATGATACAATTTTTACATTGGATTCTCAATTGAACTACTCACCGGCTTTTTGCATCAATTACGGAAAATACAAAAATTTATCTAAGAAAAGAGATCATATTACCAAACTTGATGGTAATCATATAGATATGATAGTCAGATATTTTATAGAATCGGAAGAGAATATTATTCTCCAGTTCGGTATGAGAGACTTCTGTCACCAACCTTACGAGATGATGATTCCGACTACCCGGGGAATGCAACCAAGAAGGCATACAGATTGTTATGCTCTGTATAACAAAAAGTCAGGTAAATTTACCTTTCTTAACCAACCAGTAACGGGGATTGTAGGTTTTAAAGAGGACCTGGAGGATGGACCGCCTTTTATACCAACAAGCATCTCATCGGATTTTCAAGCATCTGCACTCTATACCGCTGCTGAAATCTTAGATTTTGCTTCAAAAAACAGTACAAAGGGAGAGCTAAAGGAGATAGTTAAAGAGCTGAAAGATATCGATAACCCGATTGTGGCCATTGCAAAAATGAAATAAATGACACATAAAATAGTTTACTATATGAAAACAAAATTACTTGTTATTACATTTGTCTTTTGCGCAGGTTTAACCTCTTGTTCTTCAGATTCAAAGGATGGCGATTCAGCCCGGAAGGTTATTGATATTGAGAGCAGTATCAATACTATTCAAATCAAAAAGTTGAGTGAAGTTGCAAAGGGTATCGAATATATACCGCTTGAGACAAATGATAGTGCATTAATTAATAATATCTCAAAAATAGCTGTTGAAAACAACAAAATATATATTTCGGATAATAGCGATAAACTATTTGTTTTTGACAGGAAAGGTAAGCATTTAAGAACTTTGAACAGAAAGGGGAGGGGGCCGGGAGAGTATCTGAATCTTAGGTATTTTGATGTTGATAATGAGAGTGATAATATTTTGATTCTTGGATACAATGGGCATATAAGCATTTACGATTCTGTTTTAAATTATATGCGCTCGGTTTATTCATCTAATGCAGCTGGTAGAAATCATTCAAAATTTGAAAGACTGGGTGATACCCTTTTCTTAATAGCACAATTTAATGTAGCCTATAACACTCCTACAAAAATAATAATGTTCGATAGCTCTTCAAATGTTTTAGATTCTGTAATCTTCAAGCCAATTGAATTTATAGAGAATAATGCAGATGTCCCGCTTAGGATAAATCACCCGGTAATAGTAAAGTTTAATGATGATATTCGTTACTTTTCGGTGAAGGGAGATACAATTTTCTCACTCAATAGTAAACTGGAGAAGAGTATTGCTTATATCTTCAAGCAGGGTAAGTACAGGGAACCGGATAGACTTACTTATGAAGATTTTATTTCACAAAAAGCACCATTTATATCTATCAGCCCATATCTTATAGAGACGGAAAGTAACCTGTTCCTGACTATGATCCTAAGAGGGCAAACCAAAGAGCCCATTGTTCGCACCTATAATCTGCCCGACGGTACTGTAAATGAATCTGTACGGACAGATGCGTATGGAATATTCCGGAAATCGGACGGGAAGTTTTTTGTCCTGGCTCAACCTTTAAAAGGTGTGCCCGGGCTAAGTGATGATATAAAACAGGGACCTCCTTTCTGGCCAAAATACTCCAACTCAAACCAGGAACTCATCTCATATAGAGGCTCTGCCGATATCATTAACTATGCCGTTACAAACAGTGAATCCGGAAGTTACATCAATGAGTTGGCGTCAAAATTAAACGAAAACAGCAATCCTGTTGTAATAATTGCGCAAACAAAGTAGCCATCCCACGATGCCTGGCAAGGATTACTTTCTGCTGTAAATCAGCAATATCCCACGATGCTTGGCAAGGTTACCCTCCAAAATCGTCGAAGGCGATGTTTTCGATTGGTACGCCAAGGTTGTCGAGCATTGTGCTTACGGCGCTGTTCATCATTGGAGGGCCGCATAGGTAGTATTCAATCTCTTCAGGCTCTTCGTGCTTGCTCAGATAGTTGTCAAAGAGGACTTTGTGGATAAATCCGGTGTAGCCGGTCCAGTTGTCTTCGGGTTTCGGCTCGCTCAGGGCAAGGTTGAAGGTGAAGTTTGGAAACTCTTTCTCGATGGCGCGGAACTCATCTTCGTAGAAGACTTCGCGCAGCGAGCGAGCCCCATACCAGAAACTCACCTTACGGGTGGTTCTCTCGGTGTGGAAGAGGTGGAAGATGTGTGAACGCATTGGTGCCATACCTGCACCGCCACCTATGAATACTATTTCGTTTTGTGTCGCTTTAATGAAGAACTCACCGTAAGGGCCGGAGATGGTCACCTTATCGCCCGGTTTGCGGGAGAAGATGTAGGATGAGCATACACCCGGGTTAACCGGCATAAATGTTCCTTTTGCCCTGTCCCAAGGAGGGGTGGCAATTCGGATATTGAGCATTATGATGTTCCCCTCTGCAGGGTGGTTGGCCATAGAGTAGGCACGGAAGGTCTCTTCGCTGTTCTTCATCTTGAGACCCCATATTTTGAGACTGTCCCACTCGTCCCGGAATCTCTCCTCAACCTCTATATCTGTTGAGAAATCTACATCACACTTAGGAATATCTATCTGAATATATCCGCCGGATTTAAAGTGAAGCAGCTCTCCCTCCGGAAGTTTTACAACAAACTCCTTGATAAAGGTGGCCACATTGCGGTTGCTCACAACCTCGCACTCCCACTTCTTAATGCCCAGAACCTCTTCCGGAACCTCAATCTGGAGATCTTCCTTAACCTTTACCTGGCATCCAAGCCTCCACTGGTTGTTTTGCTCTTTACGGGTAAAGAATCCAACCTCTGTGGGCAGAATCTCACCTCCGCCTTTAGTGACACGGCATTTGCACATTCCGCAGGTACCCCCGCCTCCGCAGGCGCTTGGAAGGAATATCTTGTTGTTTGATAGTGTAGATAGTATACTCTCTCCCGGAGATACCTCTATCTCCCTTTCGCCGTTGATTGTAAGCTGTACCTTACCCGAGGGGGTTAGTTTGGCCTTTGCATATAGAAGTACCGCAACCAGCAGTAGTGTAACTGCCAGGAAAGCTATTATAGATAGGATTGTAATTAGTGTCAGTTCCATAAATGTCTATAGTTTTATACCCATAAAGCTCATAAAGGCAATACCCATAAGCCCTACAACAATAAATGTAATGCCCAGCCCGCGAAGTGGGGCAGGAACGTTCGAGTAGGATAGCTTTTCACGAATTGCCGCCAGAGCGACAATTGCAAGGAACCACCCAAAACCGGAACCAAGGCCAAAGACTGTTGCCTGTGCAAGTGTCTCGTATGCCCTCTCCTGCATAAAGAGCGACCCGCCAAGGATTGCGCAGTTTACGGCTATCAAAGGAAGGAAGATTCCAAGTGAAGAGTACAGCCCGGGAGAGAACTTCTCCACGACCATCTCTACAAGCTGTACCATAGATGCGATAACCGCAATAAAGATGATAAAGCTTAGAAAGTTAAGGTCTATATTGGCATAGGAGGGATCCAGCCACACAAGTGCGCCCGGTGAGAGTACATATTTGAAAAGCAGATAGTTTACAGGAAGAGTAACTCCTAAAACGAAGATTACTGCTAAACCAAGACCTACTGCTGTCTTTACATTCTTTGATACTGCCAGGTATGAACACATTCCAAGGAAGTATGCAAATACCATATTGTCTATAAAAATAGACTTTACGAAAATATTAATTAACTCTTGCATAGCGGATATGTGTTATTTTTTTTCAATTAACTCTTTGGTAATACTTCTCTGAACCCATATAAAGAGCCCCACCAGAATCAGAGCCATTGGGGGCAGTATCATCAGACCGTTGTTTTCGTAGAAGCCTCCGTTTTTAATGTAGATTGCATTTGGTATCACCTGAATGCCCATTACGGTTCCCGACCCCAGAAGTTCGCGGAAGAATGCAACCACAACCAGTATTATACCGTAGCCAAGCCCGTTTGCCAACCCGTCAATAAGAGATGGAATCGGTTTGTTTGCAAGTGCAAATGCCTCTATACGGCCCATAATGATACAGTTGGTAATTATCAGCCCTACAAATACAGAGAGCTGTTTGCTCACTTCGTATGCATAGGCTTTAAGTAACTGGTCTACAAGAATAACAAGCATCGCTACCACTACAAGTTGTACAATTATACGGATACGATTTGGAATGGTGTTGCGGATTAGTGAAACAATCATACTTGAGAAGCCTGTTACAACTGTAACGGAGAGTGCCATCACAAGTGCCGGTTCAAGCTTTACTGTTACAGCCAGTGCAGAGCAGATACCCAGCACCAGTACGGTAACGGGGTTGTTCCTGAACAGCGGCTCTATAAATATCTTTTTATTGCTCATCTTACTAAGTTTTCTCTGTTATTAATTATTTCCTGCCTCTTGCTGTCTCTTGAGATAGGCCCTGTATCTTTGTTGTTTCTCTGCATTGGCAACAGAGTCTGCAAAGGCTTTGGCCTTAAGCTCTGCCTCAAAAGCAGCCTGTTCATCTGCACGGGCCTTCTCGAGTGCTCTCTCTTGAGCTGCTTTAAGGTTCTCGGAGAAGAAGTTCATATACTCACGGATGTTTTTGAAGAGCATATCTTCTACTGCCTTGGAGGTGATGGTTCCGCCGGAGATTGCATCTACCTGATGGTAGTTGCCCTCTTTTGCCCCACCTTTCACAACCTGTACAGAGACATAATCTCCCTTTTCGTCAAAGATTCTCTTGTTCTCAAATTGTCCGGAGAATTCGGTAGTTGTAATCTCGGCACCAAGGCCTGGTGTCTCGCTTTTGTGGTCGAATGTTGCCCCGTAAACGGAGTTAAAGTCGCCCTTTAGTGAGATATAGCCCCATACCGGGCCCCACAGACCCACTCCGTGAAGAGGAATCACATAAAACCTCTCTCCGCTCTCAATTTTGCAGATATAGAGGGTGAGTTGTCTCTCTCCTTCGGTTATTGAGGAGTCGGTGATGAATTTTGCGTACTCCTGCTCTATATAACTGTCTTTATCCTCTACCGTATTGGCATCTGCAGCTAAATGAACTGAGCGGAGAATCATCTGTTTTCTCTCAATCTCTACATTTCTTTGCTGCCTCTCCTTGAGCAGTGATGAGGCGAAAGCGAGGACTACGGCTACAATCACAACCATTCCGGTTGCGTATAGTATTGTGTATAAATTTTTATTTGTATCCATCGTTATATCCCTCTTATTTAATGACAGCTCTTCTAAGTCTCTTTTTAATGCTGGCTTGCACTACAATATGGTCAATAAGTGGTGCAAATGTGTTTAGCAGCAAAATTGCCAACATCATACCCTCCGGATATCCGGGGTTGAACACTCGAATAATCACGGCAAAGAAGCCTATCAAAAATCCGTAAAACCATTTTCCTTTCTCTGTTTGTGAGCCTGTTACAGGGTCTGTTGCCATAAATACCGCTCCAAAAGCAAAGCCGCCCATTACCAGATGGTTCCAGGCAGGAACTGCAAGATAGGATTCGGGAGATGGGGCAACCAGGTTTAGAAACAGGCCGGTTAGAAGCCCTCCCGCGAAAACCGAAAGCATTATTCTCCAGCTCGCTATTCCTGTGAAGAGCAGCAGTGCAGCTCCTAAAAGTATTGCCAGTGTAGATGTCTCTCCTACAGAGCCGGGAATAATACCCAGAAACATATCCTGGAAAGATGGTAAATCCAGCCCTGCCTGTGCGTTTGCAAGCGGGGTTGCGCCGGAGAAGCCGTCTACGATACCTTCCCCTTTTGTGAGCCCTGCGACCCAAACTTTATCTCCTGACATATGTGAGGGGTATGCAAAGAATGCGAATGCTCTTGCGATAAGTGCGGGGTTCCAGATGTTCATTCCTGTTCCTCCAAACACCTCTTTACCAACTATAACTGCAAATACTACCGAAAGGGCAAGCATCCACAGAGGCAAATCTACAGGCATAATAAGCGGAACAAGCATCCCTGTTACCAGGTACCCTTCGTTTACTTCGTGACCCCTTATCTGTGCAGATACAAATTCGATTCCCAACCCTACAACATAGGAGACTACAACCATTGGGAAGACCTTAATGAATCCGTAAAGAACTATCTGCCAGAAATCCATATTGGCTCCTGTGGCAAGGCTGTGCTGGTATCCTACATTCCACATTCCGAAAAGCAGAGCCGGAAGGAGGGCGATGATAACCATAGTCATTGTTCTTTTGAGCTCTATGCTGTCCCGGATATGGCTACCTTTTTTTGTTACTGTGTTGGGAACAAATAGAAAGGTTTCAAATGCGTCAAAAGTGGAGTGCAAAAAGCTCAGCTTGCCACCCTTACTGAATGTGGGTTTTATATTGTCTACTAATTTTCGTATTGCTTTCATCTCTATCTCTTAATTAAGACATTTCTTTTATCATAAGCTCTATCCCCCTGGAGATAATCTCCTGAACCTCGGTTTTTGAAGGGCAGACAAAATCGCAAAGTGCCAGATCCTCTTCTATAACCTCGTAAATTCCAAGCTGTTCCATCTTGTCAATATCTTCTGCCATAATGGCTTTCATCAGATACATAGGGTAGATGTCCATAGGTACAACTTTTTCGTATAACCCTGTTACCACGAGTGCTCTCTCTCCTCCGTTGAGGTTGGTATCCAGAGAGTATCTCTTCTTAGGAAACAGCCACGAAAAATATGAGTGTGAGATGCTGAATTTTTTTGCTCTGAAAGGTTTAACCCAGCCGAGCATTTCGTAATAGCTCCCTTCGCTGAGCAGAGTTATCTGGTTGTGGAAGAATCCCAGGTATCCATCTTTGCCTACATTCTCTCCTGTCAGGGCGTTTCCGCTGATATATCTTATAGGAAGCGGTGCCTCTTTTGATTTTTCGTCTCCTTTAATATCTGCATACTCTTTTATTTCAGTCAGACACATACCGGGAAGAGTCTCTATGTAGCTTGTGTGTTTGGCTCTTGGGCCTGTAATTGCAATAATCTTGCGCAGGTCGTAGATCCCTTTTTTGAAGAGGCGCCCGATGGCTGCTACATTGTACAGGTCTATAGTCCAGGCTACTTCTCCTTTGTTTATTGGGCTTATGTGATGGATTTGTACTCCAACGTTTCCGGCCGGATGTACTCCGTCAAATGTGTGAATAACAACTTTTTCCATCCTGTGGAAAGGGCTGCTGGCGTAGTTGGAAGCGTGCAGGGCAAGGTGAACTCCTCCGGTGCTGAGTTTTGAGAGGAGATCAATTCCTGTCTGAATGTTTTCAATCTCTGTTTTTAATGCAAAATCGAGATCGGGCGCCAGTGGAGATGAGTCAAAGCCCGATATGAAGATGGCTTTTGGCTCAATTTCGGGGTCAGGAATGGTTCCGTATGGTCGTTGTTTGAAAGTTGCCCACAGGCCGCTATCCAGGAGAGCATTTATAATCTCTCCCTTTGTTGCAGATTTTGGATTTGGAGTGGTAAAACTCTCATACTCATTTTTATGGTCTGATTCAATCACTATCTCCAGCAATTTTCTTTTCTCTCCGCGCACTATCCGGGATACCTTACCGCTGATAGGAGAGCAAATTTTTATGAATGCTCTTTTTTTGTCTACCAGAACCGGTGTCCCTGCCTTTACCTCATCACCCTCTTTGACCAATAATTTGGCGTTGAGTGCTTTATAGTCGGTTGGCTTTACCGCTGCAATATCTACGGATACTGTTTTGGTTATTTGGTTTTTTGCGTCCCCTTTAAGTGGAATGTTTAAACCTTTTCGTAATCTAATGTGGTCTGACATTATTTATAAATAATTATCGCAAATTGTTATATAAATGTATCGTTTTGATAAAATTTTTGCCGCAAAGATACACATTATTTATAAATTTGTACCCAATGAACAGAGAATTTTCTAGTATAATTGAGGGGCTTAATCCTGCTCAAAAACAAGCAGTTGAAGAGTTTACAGGTCCTTCACTCATAATTGCGGGGGCGGGTTCGGGGAAGACAAGGGTTCTTACTTGCAGAATAGCCAATGTTTTAAGTAATGGCCACAAAGCTGGCTCTATACTTGCTTTAACCTTTACCAACAAGGCATCCAAAGAGATGAAGGAGAGGATCTCCTCTCTTGTTGGTTATGATAGGGCGAGGCATTTGTGGATGGGTACATTTCACTCGGTTTTTGTCCGTTTTCTGCGTGAAGATGCGGGGTTGATTGGTTTCCCCACTTCATTCACCATTTACGACACATCGGATTCCAGGAGTGCAATAAGGAATTGTGTAAAGGAGCTCTCTCTTGACGAAAAGATCTACAAACCAAACGAGGTTCTCTCCAGAATCTCTATGGCAAAAAATAATCTGATAACATCTGCCTCATACCTTTCAAACGCTACTTTGCAACAGAATGATGCAGCTGTAAGAAAACCGCGGATCGGTGATATTTATGCTCTTTATGATAAGAGATGCAAGCATAGCGGGGCAATGGATTTTGATGATATTTTGCTCTATACCAACATTCTGATTCGTGACTTTCCGGAGGTTTTAGATAAGTTGCGAAACAGGTTCTCGTTCATTCTTGTTGATGAGTATCAGGATACTAATTTTGCTCAGTGGCTTATTGTGAAGAAGTTATCTGAGATGCACCGGAATTTGTGCGTAGTGGGAGATGACTCTCAGAGTATCTATGCTTTTCGCGGCGCGCGGATAGAGAATATTCTTAATTTCAAGAAAGATTACCCGGAGGCTAAGGAGTTTCGTCTGGAGCAGAACTACCGCTCTACTCAGACTATTGTGAATGCGGCAAATTCGCTCATTGCCCGAAACTCTCTGCAGTTAAAGAAGGAGTGTTTTTCGGCTGCTTCGGTGGGTGAGAATATTGAGGTTGTTAAGGCCTATACAGACCAGGAGGAGTCTTTCCTGCTGGCCTCTTCAATTGTTTCCAAAATTTATCAGGACAAAAGTGCATACAGCGAATTTGCCGTCCTCTACAGAACCAACGCCCAGTCGCGCGCCGTTGAGGAGGCTCTGCGCAAAAGATCTTTACCATACAAAATATATGGTGGCCACTCATTCTACGATCGGGCAGAGGTAAAGGATATGATGGCCTACCTGCGCCTTCTGGTCAACCCAAAAGATGACGAAGCCTTTCGCCGTGCAGTAAAGGTCTCCGGAAAAGGAATCGGCGACACAACTATGGGCTACCTCTCGGCTGCCGCTGCCGCCGGCGGAGTCTCAATGTGGGAGGCTATCCATACAGGTGATGTGCAGAGTTTCGGAATCAAGAGCGCCACCTACAACCGTTTTATGGAGTTCTGCGGCATCATCTCCGACATCCGCACCAGAGTTGCCGCCATTAACGCTTACGATATCGCTATGGAGATCTTCATCCGAAGCGGCTACGCCACCCTCCTAAAAAGCGATACCACCCTCGAGGGGCAGTCTCGTGCAGAAAACGTAGAAGAGCTCTTCAACTCCATCAAAGCCTTCGTAGAAGAGCAAGAGGCCGAATCCGAACTCGAATCTGCCACCGTGCCGGTATCTTCACCCTGTCTGGAACCCGGCCCCCAATCTGCAACCGTTGTCCCGGCCGCTTTTCTTGGCGACTACCTGGAGACCATCTCCTTAATGAGTGTAATGGACGACAACAAAGACGAAGATTCAAATAAAATAAGCCTTATGACCGTGCACTCTGCTAAAGGACTGGAGTTTACACACGTTTATATAATTGGACTGGAGGAGAATCTTTTCCCTTCGGTTAACTCATCAAGTAGCGAAAGTGAAATTGAAGAGGAGCGCAGGCTGATGTATGTGGCCATAACCCGTGCAAAAAAGAGTGTAACCATCTCATATGCCCAATCCCGGTTCCGATGGGGAAGTCACGTAAGCTACCCACCAAGCCGCTTCCTGAGAGAGATAAACCCAAAATTCCTCAACTGGCCCGATCTCGAAAACGAAAAAAATGGCCGTTTTGGCGCAGATACACGTTTTGGCTCAAACTCACGCTACGATGCAGATTCAGATTACGGTTCTGGTTCCGGTTCGTCAAGCCACTCCGGCTCTGCCAACCGTTCAGGATCAGGGGGTTGGTCGGGTTCAGGTTCGTCAAACCACTCCGGCTCTGCAAATCGTTCAGAATCAGGGGGTTGGTCGGGTTCCGGTTCGTCAAACCACTCCGGCTCTGCCAACCGTTCAGGATCAGGGGGTTGGTCGGGTAATCGCCACTCTGGCAACAATAGTGGCACAAAACCGTTTGCAGGTGGGCAATCTCCTTCCGGCAACCAATCGTCTTCCCAAAACGGCAAATATCCATCATCAGGCGAATCATCTTCACCAACCAGAAGAGCATCTGCAGGCTTCACCCCCCAAAAACCGGCAGATCCAAACTTTATTGCCGATCCAATCTCAAAACTTGCGGCCGGACAAAAAATCGAGCACGACCGCTTTGGATTTGGTCAAATTCTGTCAATAGAGGGTGATCCGCTTAATTTAAAGGCAGTTGTAGATTTTGATGAGGGTGGAAGGAAAATTTTATTACTTAAATTTGCAAAACTTCGCATCGTAGAATAATTTGTGGCACGAGATTTGTTAATTATTAAGATGAAGTTTTTCATAGTTTAAGTTTAGGTTAAGTAATGGGGTTTTATCTCTCGGAGATAGGGCCCCATGAAATTTATATACCCCCCCGAATCAACTTTGCTAAAGTTCATCTGTTAGTGTTTTGTGTAAGTGCTTGTAGGTTAGCATACTAATTTTTGCGTTTTTCTCAATTATCAAAATCCCTATTTTTAAACACTTGTAAACCAGCTTGTTTCACATAACACTGCCAGTTGAATTAGAAAGCACACAGTAGATTTTAGGGTGTCATAGGATGAATGCGGTCTGATTATCTGCGCTATGCAAAAAAAACTAGAGATTGCATTGATATTAGCTGAAAATGTGGCGTTTAAGCAAGTGGGGAACTTCAACAAAGTTTTGTCCGCTTCGCGGTTGTGTTTTCCGCTTCGCGGTTGTGTTTTCCGCTTCGCGGTTGTGTTTTCCGCTTCGCGGTTGTGTTTTTCGCTGAAAATTAGCAACATCCCACGATGCTTGGCAAGGTTCTCTCCCATCTGATGCTTGGCAAGGTTCTCTCCCATCTGTAAATCAGCAACATCCCACGATGCTTGGCAAGGTTCTCTCTTGGCAAGGTTCTCTCTTGGCAAGGTTCTCTCTTGGCAAGGATCTCTCTGTTTATTTAAATGCTTGCTCGCTGAGGCCGGTGCCGTGGAGTTTGAGTTGGTGGAAGTAGTCGGGTACGGGGCGTCCCTGGAGTGTGTCTACATATAGCTTGGCGAGGTATTGGCTGAGCATAAAGCCGTGGCCGCGCATTCCTACGAATAGTCCCAGCTCTGGATCTACAATGTAGCGTGGTTCTACATAGTAGCCGGACCAAACTGCCTGGAAGCCTACTCCGCTCAGGCGCGGAATCCAGTTGCTGAATATCTCTGTTACCACTTCGAGAAACTCCTGAGAGGTCACTTTAAGGTTTTTGTCGGTCTCAAGAGCGTCGTTTAGAGGGGATGCACAACCAATGATTTGGCCTGTCTCGGCAAGTTGTTGTCCGTAAACGGCGGAGAAGCCTTTGTATTTGCGTCTGTCTATGAGCATATCCAGGTTTGCACCGTTTTTGCCCAGAAGTGGGAGTCTTTTTGTAATGAAGGCCTGGTGTTTCACAGGGTAGAGACCGGTCTCTATGCCAAGTTTTTTGGCGAATGTCTCGGCCTCTGCTCCTAAAGCGTTAATGAAGATCTCTGTGCGGTACTCAATAAACTCTTTGTTTGAATTTTGTACTATAACATTGTATTCGCCTCCCACTTTGCTCACCTCTACAATGCGGTTGTTCTCCAGGATTGTTCCACCCTCACGGCGGCCTATCATCCGGATTACATCTATTGTCTGTCCGGGGTTTGCCTGCCAGCAATCGTTTGTGATGAGGGCGTGGCTGTAAAGATTCAGTGACGGATTGAAGTGCTCAGATACCTCTTTGCGGAAATCCTTTTTATCTACCATATAGGCATCAGACCAACCTCTTGAGGCGTCCAGAGATTTGTATGTAGCCTCGTCGTGGGCAAAACTCACATATCTTATGAGGCGGAAGTCAATATCGTGTACCTTTTGAAGGTCGCGGAAAATCTCAAGGTTGTGTTTTGCAATATCTGCAAGCGCAGGTAAAGAGAATGCCGGACGGCCGCCTGCGATATTCCTCCAGGAGCTTCCAAGCCCGTCGTTTATGAGCAGTGGTTTGTATCCTGCCTCGGCAAGGAATCTGAATAGTGAAGAGCCCGCAACTCCGCCACCTGCAATGATTGCAGGTACTTTGTTGACAACTCTTTTCTTTCCGGGCAGTACAATCTCTTCAACTCGGTCTACATTGACCATATCTCCGAGGGTAACCAGGTTGGACATAGGTCCGCGAGGAGTGGGGTCTCCGTAAACTTCAATGCCATATGGTCTTAGAAGCAGGCGGGCTCTTGGTATGCAACGACTTCCGCGACAGGCGCCCATCCCGATTCTGGAGATGTGTTTAAGTTCGTCAGATGAGATTGCTGTACGATCGCCGATAACAGATATCAGCTTATCTACGGTTATATCTTCACAGTGACATACATAGGTTTTTGAGTCGTGCTTCTCCGTTAGTGGTATGAGCTCCAGCTTTTGCGGGAATCTATCTTTAACTATGAATCCCCTTACCGTTAGAAGTTTCTCTCCCTCAACTGTAGTTGCTTTAACACGCGCTATGTTGGTCTTGTTCTCTTTCTTTGAAATCTTCTCAATGACACCCTCCCCAAGTATCTCTCCGTTATTGTTAACCAGGAACACCTCTGCACCCTCATCTGCCTTATATTCAATAGGAAGGAATAGCCAGTTTTTATTTAGCTGGTATCCGAAGATTGCCAGCCCCGGGCACTGATAGACGCAGTTCATACAGCCGGTGCACTTTTCAAAATCTATCACAGGAACTGTAGATGTGGAGGTTTTAACAATCGCACCATATTTACAGGCGAATGCGCACGGGTTGCAGGCAAAACCATACAGACAGTCAATCTGCACAAACCCTTTTGACCACATACGCTCCTTTGAAGGGAGGGTAGGAGTCTCTAAAACTCTTACCGGATGTTGTTGAGAGTCAATATACTCTTTGGATACAGCCAGGTATTGGTCGTAGTCATATCTCTTGCCAAGATCTTGCATTATCTCGAATGCACACTGTTTTCCGCGAAGCACTGCAGATGTTCCCTCTCCGATTTTTACCGAGTCTCCCACGCCGTGGCAGTTGCGGCCATATACCTCAACCCCTTTGCGGAATAGCTGATTGTCCGGGATAAGTCCGGTGCAGATGTTTATACAATCTATCCCCTCTATTCTCTTTTCTGTTCCCGGAATTGGTTTGAAGTTTTTGCACTCGGCAATAATTGCCCCTGTCACTCCAGTATGTGTCTCATTTGGAATTGCTTCAAGAAGAATATGTGATGTAAGAACAGGTATGCCCAGGCGGCGAACCCTGTTGGCCTGAACAGGGAATCCACCCTCATTAGGCATTGCCTCAATAATGGCTTTCACATTCGCTCCGGCCTGCATTGCCTGGTAGGATGTGAGGTATCCGATGTTTCCCGCTCCCACTGTAAGAATATTTTTCCCGAGCAGTGTGAGCTCGTTGTTCATCATCCTCTGTACCACAGCAGCTGTGTATACACCCGGAAGGTCGTCATTCTTGAATGCAGGCATAAATGGCACAGCTCCTGTTGCAATTACAAGGTGCTGAGCATCTACATAAAGAATCTCTTGCTTAGCTATGTTTTTTATTACAAGTCTTTTACCTTCAAGAACTTCCCATACAACAGAGTCCAGCAAAATTCCCGAGTGATCCTCTCCGGCAAGGGTGTTAGCAATGTCAAACCCGCGCATTCCGCCAAAGCGCTTCTCTTTTTCAAAGAAGAAGAACTGGTGAGTCTGCATTAGGAACTGACCCCCGATTTTACTATTGTTGTCTATAACTATGTTGTCTACACCTGCTTTATTGAGCTCCTCTCTCACTGCCAGTCCTGCAGGGCCGGCACCAATTATTGCCACGGTTGTTTTGTAAACCTTAACGCTGCCGTTATCTCCTTTATCCTCCTGTGGAAGATATGACTCATCAATTCTCTCTACACTCTTCACATCGTCAACTTTGGTTATGCAGATGCGGCGTACTTTGCCGTCTACCAACATTTCGCAGGCTCCGCATTTGCCAATACCACACTCCATTGTACGCTCACGATTCTCCAGACTGTGTTTGTGAACTACCAAACCCCGCTGATGTAATGCAGCTGCAATTGTAAAACCCTTTTGACCTGTAACCCTATTTCCCTCAAAAAGAAACTCTACGCTATCTTCCGCCGGGATAGGAAGAATTGGATGTTCGGTGATTCTGTACATAGCTAGTTTTTATAGTTCATTTTAAATTTCAGCAAAATTAATTAAAATTAGATATCGCAATTTTAAAATTAGATTTTTTTTGAAAAATATCTGATTTGGTAACATATTAGAAGCAGTTTGTAATAAATTTGACTTTGAAAACCAATTAAATATTTAGGATATGAGGCGTGAGATTATTTTATTATGCGCTGTGCTCTCATCCTGCAGCGGATTTTCGTTTGTTGAGGATGACACAGAAAAGGAGGGCGAACTGCGGTTTGCTTTTAACAAAGCGGGATGGAGCATTAATGCCATTGCGGCAGAAGCTTTGGGAACAAATTCAGGGATTTTGGAGCTGCAAAGCTCTTACCAGTTTCAAAATTCTGTTAACAGAGCATACCCGGACAGCAACTCATTTATTCTCACTGTTAAGAGGGTGGGAGGTGATGTAGTTTACAGTGGTAAATATGGAGAGAGGCCCAAAACTTTTAAGTTGAGTGTGGGAAATTACGATGTTGAGGTTGTCTCGGGGAGTTTTTCGGTTCCCGAGTTTGATGCTCCACTCTACTCAGATTCCGGGACAGTTGTTGTTGAAGAGAACAAGGTGACGAACCTCTCATTTTTATGCAGGCAGTCTAACGGTGCTTTGCGGCTGGGTTTCTCGTCGGATTTTCTGAGTCGTTTTGCAGGTTATATCCCCGAGATTGAAGATATTAAAGGGGTAAAAGAGTATCCATACAATGAGAGTCGTTATCTCTATGTGAATCCCGGTGATGTGACCATTAAGCTCAGAGATGGAGCATCCTCGGGAACAGATAGATTTCTGATTACCAGAAAGAGTATTTCTGCAAGAGAGATGGTCTCGGTGAATTTGCACTCATCTTCAAACGGTGGTGGTGGCGGTAGCGGATCGGGGGGAGAGTCTTCGGTCATTACAGGTATTCTTATCGACACCACCTCTATTTGGATTACAGATGATATTGTGGTTGGGGATAAAAGGGATGGAAGCAGCAGAGAGCTTGCCATTCGGGTCGAAGAGATTGCCGGTTTTGTGGGGGCCAAGGGTGTTTGGGTTAGTGGTTATGTAGCGGGTTACCTCACAACGGCATCTCTTTTTTCCTCTCCTCCGTTTGATGTAGAGACCAATATCGCTGTTGCAGATAAAAAAGGAGAGCTGGTTCGTTCACTTTGCGCCGGGGTTGCCCTGGCTTCAGGTTCTGTTCGTGAGGCACTCAACCTTAAGTCAAACCCCTCCAATTTAGGTAAAAAGGTGTGGCTTAAGGGAACCATTACTGATAGCTATTTCGGATTGAAAGGTATAAATAGTGTTACAGATTATGTAATTGAGTAGAATTTTGTGTTCATACATTTAGCTTTTATCTATATTTGTAACCAGATAACCGGCTAAAACAAATGAACTACTTTGCTCACGAAACCTCTGTCATTGATAAAGATTGTGTTATCGGGGACGGAACCAAAATATGGCACTTTACTCATATTATGAGCGGATGTGTTATCGGTAATGGTTGCAACATCGGTCAGAATGTTGTCATATCGCCGAAAGTGATTCTGGGAAACAATGTTAAGGTACAGAACAATGTATCTGTATATACAGGTGTTGTTTGTGAAGATGATGTATTTTTAGGGCCATCCTGTGTCTTTACAAATGTTGTTAACCCCAGGAGTGCAATCGTGAGAAAAGGGTTTTATGTAAACACCTTTGTACGACAGGGGGCAACTATTGGAGCAAATGCAACAATTGTGTGTGGAAACGAGATCGGCAAGTACGCATTGGTGGGTGCCGGGGCTGTAATTACAAAATCTGTAGCGCCTTATGCCCTGGTGGTTGGAAACCCTGCTAAGCAGATAGGGTGGGTGAGTGAATATGGTCATAGGCTGGATTTTGATACTGAGGGTCTGGGTATATGCCCCGAAAGTGGTCAGCACTATAATCTCACCGAACAGGGAGTTGAGCGGATAGAAAAATTATAGCTGTCTCACCCGGTATGGAAATCAAAAGCGACTCTTTAAACAAAATACTTTACTCCACAGATGCATCTGCATATATGGAGGAGCCTATGGGGGTGTTCTTTCCCAAGAGTAAAGAGGATCTTATATCTATAGTGAAGAGGGCTTCCCGGGAAGGTTTTTCAATCATTCCCCGTGCCGGAGGCACCTCTCTTGCCGGGCAGGTTGTGGGGAGCGGTCTTGTGGTTGATATTTCACGCCACCTGAATAAAATTCTGGAGATTAATGAGCAGCAGCGGTGGGCCAGGGTAGAGCCCGGGGTGGTTCTGGATGAGCTGAATATGGAGACATCTCGTTTTGGACTCTTCTTCGGGCCCGAGACATCAACTTCAAATCGTTGTTGTATGGGTGGAATGGTTGGAAACAACTCTTGCGGCTCACACTCACTTGTTTATGGAAGCACTCGTGACCATCTGCTTGAGGCAGAGGTGATTTTATCGGACGGGTCGGTAACGGTTTTCAAGGACCTCACGCGTGAGGAGTTTGAGCAGAAGAGGCTTCTGTATGGTGTCGAGGGTGATGTTTACCGGTATCTGGGTAAAATATTGGAAGATAGTGCTACTCTGGATGAGATTCGGGAGCAGTTCCCCGACCCGGCCGTTCGCAGAAGAAATACAGGGTACGCACTGGATGAGTTTGTGGCGTCTTCATATAATTTATGCCGCCTTTTGGCAGGGTCCGAGGGGACGCTGGCTATTATTACTGAGCTAAAACTGAATCTGGTTCCGCTACCTCCTGCTCATAAGGCGCTACTATGTGCTCACTGCACAACGCTGGAGGATGCATTCAGGGCAAATCTGGTGGCGCTTGGGCATAAGCCGGCGGCGGTTGAGATGATGGATTCAAACATTCTGGAGCTTAGTAAATCCAATATCAGTCAAAACAGGAACCGCTTCTTTATTTCGGGTGAGCCTGCTGCGATTCTAATAATTGAGTTTGCCGCCGGCACCCCGGGGGAGTTGGAGACGATGGTAGAAACTGCGCGAGCGGATATGATCTCATCCGGACACTCTTACTACTGTTCAACGGTTTACGGGAAGGATATTTCAAGGGTTTGGGAGTTAAGAAAGGCGGGCCTCGGGCTTCTCACCTCGATGGTTGGAGATTCAAAACCGGTATCTGTTATTGAAGATACAGCAGTTGCTCCGCATCGCCTTCCGGCATATATGGAGGATTTTGGCGCACTTATGGAGAAGTACGCTTTAAAGTGTGTATATCACGCCCACATCGGCACCGGTGAGCTGCATCTGAGACCCATTTTAAATCTAAAAAAATCTGCAGATGTTGCCCTTTTCCGCCGGGTTGCCGGGGAGATGGCTTCAATTGTCAAAAAACACAAGGGCTCACTAAGTGGAGAGCACGGCGATGGGCGACTAAGGGGTGAGTTTATTCCACTTATGTTTGGAGATCGCATCTTCGGGGTAATGAAGGAGATAAAACGACTATTTGACCCTAATTTGATTTTTAATGCCAATAAGATAGTAGACACACCTGCAATGAATACTTTTTTGAGGTATCAGGCAGATGTTGAGGTTAAAGAGTACGATACCTTTTTTGACTACTCAGATAGTGGCGGGTGGATAAGGGCTATT
>Ga0154520_113_pt2 | contig 18186 bp, 16 predicted proteins | sample RifGroE2_FD_105663 | JGI IMG/M metagenome (GOLD analysis project Ga0154520, IMG submission 105663) | Bacteroidetes bacterium GWE2_40_15
CGGTAAATATTTTTATTCTCATATTTCTTTTTTTAAATTGTTTTTAGCTTACTATATGGTTAGTCTTATTTGTCATATACATATTTCGTGTAGATATTCTCGTGTGCGCCGCCGGCCTCAAGCTTTTTGTCTATCTCTTCGTATTCGCTGTTGTGGCTCTTGAATTCGGGGATAAGCATCTTTAACCTCCACACTACATCTGTAGGCTGGGTATATTTTAGTGCTATATCTATCACCTCATTTATCTCGGGTTCAATAAAGTTGAACGGGTATCTTCTAACTTTTGCAATAAGTACCTTTTTGTGATAGGTAGGGATGGTGTTCTCTTTTGTGGCAAGCAGCTCTTCAAAGAGCTTCTCCCCGGGACGCAGCCCTGTCTCTACAATTGAGATATCTTTTCCCGGAATCTTTCCGCTTAGCCGTATCATCTTCTCTGCAAGTTCGTAAATCCTTACCGCCTCTCCCATATCAAAGATATATATCTCTCCCCCTTTTCCGGTACACCCCGCCTCAAGTACCAGAGAGCAAGCCTCCGGTATTGTCATAAAGTAACGGGTAATCTCTTTGTGAGTTATGGTTATCGGGCCGCCGCTCTCTATTTGCCTTTTGAAAAGTGGCACAACAGAGCCGTTGGAACCCAGCACATTGCCAAACCTTGTGGTCACAAACTGGGTAGGGTTGGGGTTGTTCTCCTCTAACTGTTTGTAGTAGAGAGACTGTACATAAATCTCTGCTGCTCTCTTTGAGGCCCCCATTACATTTGTAGGGTTTACAGCCTTGTCTGTAGATATCATCACAAACCTCTTCACCCCGTTCTCCATTGAGAGATCGGCGCAGATCTTTGTGCCCAATACATTTGTCACTACTGCTGTAGATGGGTGAAACTCCATCATTGGTACGTGTTTATATGCTGCAGCGTGAAACACCAGTGATGGTTTTGCACACTCAAAGATCTGTCTCATTCTGGTTATGTTGCTCACATTTGCCACAATAGGCTTAATCTCTACCCCGGTTTTTAGGGCGGTTAGCTCCAGCCACAGGTCGTTGAGAGGGGTCTCTGCCTGGTCTACAAGCACCACCTTTTTGCATCTGAACTGGATTACCTGCCTGGCAATCTCTGCTCCGATAGAGCCCCCGGCTCCTGTAATAAGTATCACCTGATTTATAAACTGATCCTGTATGGCATCTTTGTCCATCTCTATGGCGTTGCGCCCCAGTAGGTCCTCAATCTTTATCTTGTTAATTTGCGGAGGGATATCGTGGTGGTTATACTTGCTGATAGTATTTACAAGCAGCAACTCCAGCCCCTCTACAATACATTTGTCGTAAAACTCTTTAGAAACTGTGTCCAGGTGAGATTTGGTCACCAGCATAGACTTAACCTTATATTTTGCCATAAGGGTTGTCATATTGCCGTTTACCTCAATTATTGGCAACCCGCACACACTCTTGTTGGAGAGCCCGTTAGAGAATGTTATAAATGCAACCGGCTTATATGGGTTGCTCTTCTCTCCCTGGATTTGGGTGGTAAGTTTTATAGATTCGTTGTCTGCCCCGAGTACAAACACCTTTGTCTTCTTCTCTACTACATTGCCACTCTCCAGCATCTCGAATATGCTTCTTACGGTAAATCGCATAAGCAGTTGCCCGGCAATTACCATAAAGCCGAGTATTATAGGGAAAAAGAGGTTGAACTTTGTGAAGGAGGAGATCTCTGAGTAGAGATTGTTAAAGAAGTAGCTTGCCACTAAAAAGAGCAGCGAGGCTAAAATTGAGCTTTGGGCCAGTTTACGCAGGTCGTGTACGGTAGAGAACCTCACAACCCCGCGGTATGTCCGGAATATTAGCGATGTAAATGCGTATATAGATGTTGCCAGCAAAAGCTTCAGCGAGAAGAGGTCACCTCTGTGTGAGGCTACTGTATCACGGAAAAGCCACAATGAGGAGAATGCAAGCACAACGATTATCAGGTCAATCCCGAAAATGATCCACCGTGGCATATAGCTTCTTAAGAAAAGCCGGAATATAGGTCTAAGCTTATCGGTCAGTTTTGTCATAGAGGCAGTTTACGAAAAAATGACGGTGAGTCACATATGTCAAGCTTTTTGGGGCAAGGAAGTGATTCTCCGGGGGAAGTTTTTCTATCCAACAAATATAATCAATAAAAGTTCCCCTTCCAAGAATTATTTACAAAAATGTAACAATATATTGTACTTTTTAATGGCTGATATTGACTATAATATAAGTATAACTCCTGTTTAGTGCAAATTTAAATACTCTCAATTAATATAAGACTTTTTTTTGACTATTTTTGCCCATCTTATATTAGATACCAATTATTAATGTAAATTAAAAATGATGAAAAGATATTTTATACTCATAGGGTTGCTTCTTTGCTTTATAAGTGGCTATTCTGTAGGCTCGCCAACGCAGGATATTGGTGAACCAAAAGATCATAAAAAAGTACTGGTTCGCTTTGCCTACCTTGCAGATTTGCATATCTCCGATGTGGCAACCAATGTAGAGGATCTGGAGATATCTGTTAAAGATATTAACAGTTTGAAAGGTGTCGATTTTGTAATACTGGCGGGCGATATCACAGAATTTGGCAGTGACGATGAGATACTTTTAGCAAAATCTATTATAGATAAACTTACCGTTCCTTACTATATTGTAGCGGGGAACCACGATTCTAAGTGGAGTGAGAGCGGATGTAACACATTTTCAAAGGTTTTTGGCTACGAACACTTTAACTTTAATTTTAACGGAATTCAGTTTATAGGCACAAATTCGGGCCCGAATATGCGTATGGCTCCCGCTCTCGTTCCCCGCGAAAGCATAGTGTGGCTGGACTCAGTGACCCGCGCCCTGCCACGCCACATTCCGGTAGTCTTTATCAACCACTACCCCCTTGACGAGGGTATGCTCAACTACAAAACCGTTATCGAAATGCTAAAACGGATAAACACCCAGGTAGCTATGTGCGGCCACGGCCACTCCAACCGTGTTTTTAACTACGATGGCATCCCCGGCATAATGGGCCGCTCCAACCTCCGCGCCAAATCCACCCACCCCGCATACAACATAGTCACCATCACCACCGACACCATCACCTACGCCGTGCGCTCCAACTCCCACACCCACAAACCCTGGCACAAACAACCTGTCCAACCTTGGCAAGGATCGTGGGGCAATGCTGGAAACCAGTCAGATAACAAATCTACAACCAACCGGCAGGGACCTCCGGCAAAGGCTGTGTGGACATATCAGGATGATTCGGATATAGGGTCGGCGGCGGCTTTTGGGTTCAATATGGTCTTCATCTCAAACACAGCCGGTGTGGTAAAGGCTCTTGATGCCGCCGACGGCAGTGTTAAGTGGAGTTTCAAGACCGATGGCAAGATCTTCTCTTCGCCCGAGGTATGCGAAAAAACAGGCCTGCTGGTTGTGGGCTCGAGTGACAACTACATCTACTGCCTAAATGCCAAAACCGGCAAGTTAAAATGGAAGGTGGAGGCTGCCAAGAGTGTACTCGGTTCGCCAACAATATATAAAGGTATAGTATACATAGGTGCGTCGGACAATACATTCCGCGCAATAGATCTCGCAAGTGGGCAGATGTTGTGGGTCTATCCAAGGATAAAGGGCTTCATAGAGGCCAAGCCGTGGGCAGATGACCAGGGCGTATATATTGGTGACTGGGCAAACCAGCTCTATGCATTCGAGCCCAAGAACGGCACTCTGCAGTGGGTATGGACCAACCGCAAGGGTAGGGGACTATCTGCCGCCGCAGTGTGGCCGGTAAAAGCCAACGGTAAAATATTTGTAGTAACCCCCGAGCGCCGCTCCCACGCCATTGATGCCAAAACCGGCAAAGAGCTCTGGAGCGCCCGCGGCGGCCGTGAATCCATCGGCCTCTCCCCCGACGGCAGCACAGTATATATAAAGACAATGCAGGACACCGTTCTTGCCTTTAGCACCAAGGAGTACACCCCGGCCGCTGCCCCAACCCCGGCCGGCAAGCCTGTTCTGCTGTGGGCAAGCCACACCGGCTACGGCTACGAAATAGGGCCATCACCAATTACCACTGCAGATGATCTGGTATTTGTCCCAACCGACAAGGGTAACATATTTGTCCTAAACGCCGCCGACGGCACCGTAGCCTGGACATACCGATTCTCCATCGCCCTCATCAACTACATCCGCCCAATCGGCAACCGCACCATTCTGGTTACCTCTATGGATGGGAAAGTAGGGGTGATAAAATATTGAACTGGCAGTGTTATGTGAAACAGTCTGATTTATAAGTATTTGAAAATAGCGATTTTGGCAATTGAGGAAATCGTAAAAATTAATATGGTGTATTACAAATACTTACACAAAACACTAACAGTTGAAATCCGCGCAGCGGTAAACACACCTGCGGAGCAGACCATTATAATGATTTTTTAAATTAAGCCTCTAACGAAGGGAGTTTACCGGAAAAACAAGAATTCAAATTTGATATAAAAGTTGAACACCGGTATGATATAGAACGCAATTTAGTTATTGTAATTTGTATTATAAACATCACCGGTGAAACAAAAAAAACGGTATACGGCTCCTGTTGTTGATCCAAAGTGAGCACCTTGCAAAGGGTCGTGGGGCTTAAATATTTTGTGGTTATAATCCTATTAATTTGAAATAATTTATTATATTTGTGGATATAACCCAAAAATATGATTCCAAGACCTAATTATACAGAACAGCTAAGAAGTTTTATTGATAAGCCTCTTATAAAGATTGTTACCGGAATAAGGCGATCCGGGAAATCGACAGTTTTGAGTTTACTAAAGGTAGATTTACAGAGTTCCGGCATAAAGGATGAGCAGATTATTTCGATTAATTTTGAAAGCTTTGCCTATTCGGAGTATACCTCGGCGTCTCAATTGTATGATTATATCTGCAAAAAAATAGTAAATCCTCAAAAGTATTACCTTCTACTTGACGAAATTCAGGAGGTGGCAGGTTGGGAAAAGGCGATAAACTCTTTTATGGTAGATTTTAATGTAGATATTTATCTGACTGGTTCCAATTCTCATCTGCTCTCCTCTGAACTGGCCACTTTTCTTGCCGGGCGTTATGTAGAAATTCCTATTTACACTCTCTCTTACAGTGAGTTTCTTGATTTTAGGCAAAACTCATCTGCAAAAGAGAATAGGGATGCCGGTTCTTTTGCAGATTATCTGCGCTTAGGAGGGTTTCCTATAATTCACACCGCTGATTACGACCGAGATTCTGCCTATAAAGTAGTCAGAGATATCTATTCGTCTGTGATTTTACGGGATACCGTGCAGAGGTACAATATCAGGGATGTAGAGTTACTGGAGAGGGTTATCAGATATACTTTTGATAACATTGGTAACACCTTTTCGGGTAAGAGTATCGCCGATTTTTTTAAGAGCCAGCAAAGGAAGGTAGACATAAACACTATATACAACTATCTACACGCTTTGGAAGGTGCATTTGTCCTCTGGCGGGTTCCTCGCTATGATATTAAAGGCAGGGAGATTCTTAAGACTCAGGAGAAATTCTTTGTAAGCGATGTTTCGCTTGTCTATTCGACTATGGGCTACAGAGATCGTATGATTTCGGGGATATTGGAAAATATAGTATTTCTAGAGCTTAAAAGGAGAGGGTTTCAGGTTTATATTGGAAAACTAGGTAATAGGGAGATAGATTTTGTTGCAGAAAAACGCGGAGAAAAAATATATGTGCAGGTTGCATACAAACTGGATAACCCGCAAACTGTAGATAGAGAGTTCTCTCCTCTGCTTGCTATAAAAGACCAGTATCCCAAGTATGTGGTTACGATGGATGAGTTCTGGAAAGAGTCTGTAGATGGGGTGCAGCACTTATATATAACAGATTTTTTAACCAGTACGTGAATAACTTAATTCTTAATATCGGTTCTGCTTTGCCGGGCTAAGATAGTTTGCCACAAAATCTATCTATCTAAAACAGCTCTTTGGGATTTATTTTTAGAAATTCGTCGTATGGGACTCCTCCTGTTCCAATTAGGAGTAGTTTGTCGGGATGAAATTTATCTGCAAAAACACTCATACCGGCATTTTTTGCTTTAAGGCCGCTTTTGACCTCGAGGGCAATTATCTTGTTGCCATTTTCCAGAATGAAATCTACTTCGTAATTACCTTCACGCCAGTAGTATAGGTTGTACCTTTGGGAGATGGAGTGGTTAATGAGATGTGCTCCTACAGAGGATTCGGAGAGGCGTCCCCACAGTTGCGTGTTTGCTGTTGCTTCCCGGTAAGTGGTGTTGCTTTGAGATGTTATCAGTGAGTTGTTATATACTTGAAATTTAGGGCTTGAGCCGCGTTTGCGGATTATATCTCCGGCAAATTTTTCTAAACCTCCCAGGAGACCGCTATCTGATAGGAGTTTTAGGTAGTTAGCTAAGGTGGTGGTGTTGCCGGCATCTTGAAGTTGGCCTATTATCTTTGTGTAGGAGAGAATCTGCCCGGAGTATTGGCATCCCACTTCAAAGAGTCGTTTTAGCAGAGAGGGCTTGTCAACTCTGGTAAGCATCAGAATATCTTTTGAGATGCTTGTCTCAATGAGGGAGTCTTTGATGTAGTTTTTCCATCGCTCTTCATCATTAATAAGAGTTGCAGATCCCGGGTATCCTCCAAAGTAGATATATTGTTGTGCACTCCATCCGAATGCCTGCTGCATTTCGGGGAGGGACCAATGCCCGAGGTGTAAAGTTTCAAAGCGTCCGGCAAGCGACTCAGATAACCCTTTTTGAATAAGTAAGCGGGAAGAGCCGAGTAAAATTACTTTAATGTTGATATTCTCCAGTGTGTCTTTATCCCATTGTTGCTTAACAACTTCGCTCCAGTTCTCTATTTTTTGAATTTCGTCAATAATTAGCAGGAGTTCTTTGGCTCCGGTTGTTTTTAAGCGTATTCTAGCGCTCTCCCATACCTGCGTCAGCCAGACAGAGTTTGTAGCCGTAACTGCATCTGCAGATTGATACAGATTGAGTGTAGATAGTTGTGATATGAGTTGGGTTACCATTGTAGTTTTTCCTACCTGGCGGGGTCCAAGAATTACTTGAATAAACTTTCTTGGCTCTTCAATTCTTGATTTAATAGACTTTAAATAAGGTCGTTCAAACATAAATACATATTTTACTCAATATACTGAGCAAATTTACTCAATATTATTTAAAATGCAAAACGAAGGGCACCAATCTTGCCAAGGTTATTTTTTTGTATATTTAGTGCAGATTTCCAAAACCATAAACTTTAAGCTATGTCTGCAAAAATTAATAAGTCTTTGTTAGTTGTGCTGATGCTGTTTGTATTGGCGGCGGGTTGCACAAAAACTAAGCCGGAAGGAGAGCCTGTAAAGAGTGCTCCATCTGTGACAACAACCTCTGTGAGCGATGTTACACCAACATCTGCAAAGAGCGGGGGTAATGTAACTGGCGACGGGGGGGCTGCTGTCTCCTCCAGGGGTGTCTGCTGGGGGACAGATCAAAATCCTACCACTTCGGGGTCTAAGAGTGTAGATGGTTCGGGTACGGGGAGTTTTGTGAGCCAGATTACGGGGCTATCTCCGGGGGTTACATACTATGTTCGTGCTTACGCTGTTAACTCTGTGGGCACTGCCTACGGGTCGCAGGTGAGTTTCAGCACAAACGCATCTGCACCAACTGTCACTACTTTGGCGGTTGCAGATGTTACAACGGGAACAGCTTCGGGGGGCGGGTCGGTTACGAGTGACGGAGGCGGGGCGGTATCTGCACGGGGTGTGTGCTGGAGCACATCGCCAACTCCCACTGTGAGCGACAGTAAAACTTCGGATGGGACGGGCGCCGGCGCTTTTACCAGCGTGATTACCGGGCTTGCTCCCAACACCTCTTATTATGTGCGGGCTTATGCCACAAACTCGGCGGGAACATCTTACGGGACAGCGAGTTCGTTCACTACAAAGACCACAGATATTTTGATTGGAGCAGAGCAGATGTTTCCTGCCTCGGCCGGGAATACATCTGCAGTTACCCTTGATGGAGAGAGTGTTACTTGCGAGCTTATCAACGGGTTCTATATATATCAGGGAGATATTATTCTGGCCGCGCCTCAGGCGCAGGGTGCCGGATGGCAGGGTCAGGGAGTTGCAACTCAGGACCAAGGAGTTGGGCAGCAGGGTCAGGGAGTTGGGCAGCAGGGTCAAGGAGTTGCAACAAAGGGGGCGGCTCTCAATCTGCAGACCAGGCACTGGCCAAATAACCGCATCTACTACAATATTAATCAGAGTCTTCCGAATCCGTCGCGGGTGACTCAGGCGATAAATGCCATTAAGGAGGTTTCGAATCTGGAGTTTGTGGTGAGAACAGGTGAGGCAAATTACATTGATTTTGTGTATGATGCAAGTGGGTGCTCCTCGTTTCTGGGGATGGTTGGCGGGCGGCAGGATATTCGCCTTGCAAACTGGGGCACAATGGGGAATGTGATTCACGAGATTTGCCACGCGCTGGGGATGATGCACGAGCATAGCAAGAAGGGGCGTAACAACTTCATAAACATTGTATCTGCAAATATTATTGAGAAGTATGCGCACAATTTTTCGGAGTTCACAAAGTCTGTGAACACTCCTGCCGCCCCGGAGGCTTTTGATTATCAGTCAATAATGCTGTACAGCTCCACCTCGTTTTCCAAGAACAACAACCCTACAATCACCAAGAAGGATGGCTCTACCTGGGCTGTGCAGAGGCAGTTTTTGTCTACAGATGATATTGCTATGATCAATACTCTCTACCCGCCAATTGCGGTTATTATGAGGGATGCAGATAACAACGAATATGAGACTGTTACAATTGGCACTCAGATATGGATTAAAGAGAATCTCAAGGTTACGCACTATAACGACAGGAGCACAATCACTCTCAATTCGAGCGATGCGGGCTGGAGTAACTCTACTACCGGTTCGTTCTGCTGGTATGCCAATAACGAGGCGAACAAAAATATTTATGGTGCTCTCTACAACTGGCACGCGGTAAATTCGGGCAAGCTTTGTCCTGAGGGTTGGCGTGTTCCTTCTGATGCAGATTGGACAATCCTTACAGATTACCTGGGCGGGCTCACCGGAAACTCGGGCAAGCTCAAGACCACAGGAACCACGCAGTGGGCCTCTCCAAATGCCGGAGCCACAAACTCTACCGGCTTTTCGGCCCGCCCGGGCGGATACCGTTTCTACACAGGTACTTTCGCCGGTATGACCTACGGTGCAGATTGGTGGAGCTCCACCGAGTTTAGTGCAGATAAAGCCTGGGTAAGAGGGGTGAACAGCAGCGGCACCAACATCGCCAGATACAACGACTTCAAACGCAACGGCTTCGCCGTTAGGTGTGTGAAAAATTAATCCCTGGGAGTTTTTTAAAAAACTCCCAGGGACGACCCATCCCCGCGAAGCGGAGGAGAGAGCCGCAAAGCGGACCACATAACCGCGCAGCGGAAAACACAACTGCGAAGCAGGCCTTTAGTTTTGAACTGGCAGTGTTTTGTGTAAGTGATTGGATTGCAATTACATATAATTTAGATTTTTGAAATTTGGGAAAGTTGAATTTCTATATGTCAGTTAATGACTAAATTACACAAAACTCTGCCAGTTGAATTTTTTTGTACATTTGCGGTCAATAAACTTCATTTATCAACTACAAACTTAGCGAAGGTATGATTTACAGTATTATTACAGGGACAGGGAGCTATATTCCAACGAAAAGTGTTAAGAATGAAGATTTTCTTGCGCACGAATTCTATGATACTTATGACAAGCCTCTGGAGAAGCCGAATCAGGAGGTTATTGATAAATTTCTGGAGATTACCACAATAGCAGAGAGGCGTCACGTGACGGACGATTTGGTTACTTCGGACATCGCCCATTTTGCGGCCGAGGAGGCAATCAAAAGTGCGGGCATAGATAAGGAAGATCTTGATTATATAATATTTGCACACAATTTCGGGGATGTCAAAAGTGACAACAGGCGCACAGATATTGTCCCGGCGCTTGCTTCGCGTGTGAAGTATAAACTCGGCATCGCCAGCCCGGATGCTGTTGCATACGATTTGCCTTTTGGTTGCCCGGGCTGGTTGCAGGCGGTTATTCAGGCAGATTATTTCATCCGCTCGGGTGATGCAAAAAAGATTCTGGTGATTGGTGCAGATGTGCTTTCGAGAATTTCGGACCCTCACGACCGTGATAGTATGTTGTATGCAGATGGTGCCGGGGCGGTTATAATGGAGGCTACAGAGAGCGACACGCCTGTTGGGTTTATTGCTCACAAAACCCGCTCAGATACTCAGGTATACCTGAATATGCTTCATATGGGCAAATCGTTTAAGGTTGACGAAGTTACGGGAGATAATCTCTATCTCAAGATGAACGGGAGGCGCCTTTACCAGTATGCTCTGGATACTGTGCCTCTGGCAATTAAAGCTGCTCTGGACAAGAGTGGTGTTCATATAGAAGATGTTAGCAAGGTTTTAATTCATCAGGCTAACGGCAAGATGGATGACGCAATTCTCAAGCGCCTCTATGCCCTGTATGGTATTGCCGAGGCCCCGGCAGATGTTATGCCTATGTCTATCTCCTGGCTGGGCAACTCCTCTGTGGCAACCCTTCCAACTCTTTTTGACCTGATTATGAAAGAGAATCTGCATAATCACGAAATCAACCCCGGTGATACAATTGTCTTCGCATCTGTTGGTGCCGGAATGAACATAAATGCAGCAGTGTACACCTTGCCAAGGATCGTGGGTCTTGGCTCATAATGTGGTAGTTAACTAAAACGCTCGATCTTACAACTCTAGTACAATTTATCCGCCAAATTTTGGGAGTGGAACTTCTATCCCGGCCAGGTTTATGATTCGGCGGGCAAATGTCTCTGTGAGTTCCTCCATATCTTTGGGATGGGTGTAGAATGATGGGGAGGCTGGTGCGATAAGGGCGCCGGCTTCGGCCAAGGTGGTGAGGTTGCGCAGATGAATAAGGTTGAATGGTGTTTCGCGCGGGCATATAATCAAGGGGCGGCGCTCTTTGAGCATCACATCGGCGGCGCGGGTGATTAGGTCGGCGGTAGCGCCACAGGCGATTCGGCCGATGGTGCCCATAGTGGCGGGCAAGATTATCATCACATCTGCAGCGTTTGAGCCGGAGGCGAATGGGTGGTAATAGCTGTTGTTGTTAAGAGCGCCGCCCGGAACCGGTTGCCCAAGCTCATCTTCCCACACAATTTTCCCCGTATCCGTGAAGACAATATCGATGTGAAAATCTGCCTGCAGCCTCTCTCTCGATTTGAGATCTTGAATTATCTGCAAAACCTTAAGGGCATATATCTGCCCACTTGCTCCTGTTACCCCCAGAAGTATTTTCTTTGTCTTTTTATTTTCCATTTGATTATCTCCCAAAACCGAAATTTCACTACTTGTTCCCAATATTTATCTGCCTTCTCCCAAAAGAGAACAAGTGTTTTATTTTAAAGTTCAAAATAGACGGTGCGGAGCCAGGTTTTGAATAGTGGGTCGAGGAATTCCCATTTGCCGCGCTCTTCGGTGAGAATCTCTTTCTTTTGAACGGCGTCCTTTAGTCTCTTGACGTTTGCAGATGAGTTAAAGCCGTATTGGGTCATTGTGTCGAGCGCGCTCAGTTGAGTTACATCGTCCATAATGGCTTTGAGAAAGTTGATTTGAAAGCGGCTTAAACGGCTGGTTATGAGTTGGAAGCGATATGAGTGGAGCTCCATTAGTGAGCTGCAGGATTGGCGATAGATCTGTTCGGTAAGGTATCCGCGGGTGAGTGCAAATGAGATATCGCCAAGTTGTTGCGAATACCACGGATGTCCCTCGGTAAAGTTGTACATCTGCACAGCCAGCTCCTTAGATACCACCCTGCCTGCTTTGAGGTAGTTGCGGATCATAAAATCTGTGAGTTGCTTCTCGTCCAGTGGCAGCAGCTTAATTCTCTCGGCGAAGTTGTAGAAGAACTTCTTCTCCTCAAATATCTCCTTCATCGAGTTTACAAATGAACCGGTAATTATATAGGTGGTGCGCTGCTGCTGTTTCCAGATCTTTTCCAGAATCTTGAGGGTCTCGTATGAGTCGTCGTGCAGAAGCACCTCCTGAAACTCCTCAATGTATATGACCGGGTTGGTCGAATATCTCTCTGCAAGTAACTCCGGCAGGTTAAGAAACTTCTCGGTAATGTTGTCCGGAACCGGGGCTGTATCAATCTCTGGAGATGAGTGGTCGTGCTGTTTGTCTTTCCCCTGACCAAAAATTGTTATAAGCTCCGGGCAGATTTCATCTCTTAACTGCTCTCTCTCTTCGGGTGAGGTTGCGAATGCATCCAGCAGAAGGTTGCAAAGTTTCTGAAGCAGATGTCTTTTTGTGCGTACATTAAACAGGTTGATGTTGCACACAGTGTAGTTATATGCCTCTTTGCGCAGGGTGATAAGCCCTTGCTGAACAAGCGACTTCTTCCCGCTTTTTGGAGTCTCGTAAATAACCACGTGTTGCCTCTGCCTCACCAGGTTAACCAGCAAGTTAAGCTCCGACTGTCTCCCCACGAAGTCAGAACCTGTAACAAATTTGTTGTACGTAAACGGTGAATCCATATCCGTAACAAATATATGTAAAAAAAATAACCTTGCCAAGCATCGTGGGGCTTTATTGATTTCTAATGTTTTTGCTGTTTTTTTGAATAAAGTTTTGCGGGTTTAAATATTTTGCATATATTTGCCTTCCAAATTTATTGAACAGAAGATTGACAAGCTATTGAATAAGAGAAGTTTAAGTACTTCCGCTTGCAGTCAGTAATTTTTAAACAAATTATTTTATGTACGCAATTGTAGATATTGCAGGACAGCAATTTAAGGTAGAGAAGGACAGAAAGATCTTCGTACACCGTCTTAAAGCAGAGGAGGGAGCCTCAATCAGTTTTGAAAAGGTACTTCTGATGGACAACGAGGGAACCGTTAAAATCGGGACTCCGTATATTGATGGTGCTTCTGTTAAGGCGACTGTTTTAAGTCACCTAAAGGGAGATAAGGTTATCGTTTTCAAAAAGAAACGCCGTAAAGGTTATACTAAGAAAAACGGTCACCGTCAATATCTTACGCAGATTCAAATTGAAGAGATTGCTTAATTTTTAATCCGGAAAAATTTTTAGATTATGGCTCACAAAAAAGGTGTCGGTAGTTCGAGGAACGGACGCGAATCACACAGTAAAAGATTAGGCGTTAAATTGTTTGGCGGTCAGCACGCCAAAGCAGGTAACATTCTCATTCGTCAGAGAGGAACAGTTCACAATGCAGGATTGAATGTTGGAATGGGTAAAGATCATACTTTGTATGCTCTTGCAGACGGAGTGGTTACATTCCGCAAAAAGACAGATAACAAATCTTACGTTTCGGTATTGCCAAAAGTAGTTGCTCAGGCTCAGGCGTAATTGTTTTGTAAACATATCCATTTAAAGAGACCCCTTTTTGGGGTCTTTTTTTTTGCAGATTTTTATTGCATTTTAAATTTAATAATTATCTTTATAGCAGTTCTTTGGACGGTTTGCAGCGGGGGCATTATTAACAATTAATACTTTTAATATGGTGCGTCGGTTTACGAATTTTTTCTCAGTTCTTGTTCTTCTCCCGTTTGTGACCGGGATCTTTTTTTTACAAGGATGCGCCTCCTTATCGCGGGGGCAGATGAAGGCGGTGGAGAGTTTCACTGCATCCAGCGATAGTTTGAGCAGATTTCCGGGTGGATTTTTTGAAGAGATGGCCAGGCTGCGGGCCGCACGGGGGCTATACTTTTCTGCTTCATTGAGTGACGCCACACTAAGGGTTGGTGAAATCAATGCAATTTATGCTGGGCTGGTAAAAGATGTGCAGCTTGCAAACAAGGCAAACTTGTCCTGGGAGATTCTGGGCAAATACCGTAGCGCACTCAAAGTTCTCGCCGGTGCCGCCCGATGGCAGGATGCCGGCCGGGAATTTCGCTCCCTTGGGCGCTCGGTAGACTCTCTTGTTAAGCGCTTTAACTCGCTCGAGATTGCAAATGCCATCTTGCCGATGGGTATCGGGAAGGCTGCCGGCCGGCTGGTGGGTTACTCATCTGAACTCCTTATAAAAAGGGCTCAAACCCGTGCGATTAAAAACTTTGTGAAAGAGGGAGATACATTAGTAAGCGCAGTTGTGGCCTCTTTGGTCGACATTCTAAAATCGCCCGCTGTTACCGCGCTCATAGAGAACGAAAAACGAGCCCTTGAGCAGAACTACATCTCATATTTAAAGAGCTTTGGCAGTGCAGATTCAAACCTCCCTAAATCACCATCTGCCTATAACGACGATAAAGATTACCTCGCACTTAAAGAGAGAGTAGAGAAGCTAACATATCTCCGGGGCGGAATAATATCTGCAGCGAACAGACTTGCAAAGGCACACAAAAAAATTGCCGAAGAGTTTACAAAAAGAAAAAAGGTAGATGAGCTCTACCAAGAGCTGCAAGATTTTGAAAAAGAGGTGAAAGCCCTCCAAAGCGGAATCACCACAATTACAAAAGATTGGCCATACTAAATTCACAAAAAAACACCATAAGCAATTGCCAAACCAATTCAAAATTAGTCAACGATGAAAAGTGATACAGATTACAAACAGGAGCTTAAAGAGATAAGAGAGGCGCTTGAGGTGGCAGAGGGGTTGCGTTTCAAAAAGGGCCTCTCCGAAACAGACAAAGTTGATCTCGAAAAGGCATCCATAGCACTACGAAAAAAGGAGAGAGCCCTTGTAGAGAAGATAGGCAGCGAAGTGGCTGCTCAAATTAAAGCTTCATCCGAAAATCTGCAGGAACTCGCAAAAAAAGTTCGTGCACGAACCACAAAACTCTCCAAAACCGCCAAATGGGCCGAAACCCTAAGAAAATTCATCTGTTAGTCTTTTGTGTAATTACTTGGATAATAATAGATTAAAATTTTCAATTTCCTCAATTTTCAAAACTACGTTTTTCAAACATCAGATTATCAGATTGTTTCACATAACACTGCCAGTTGAATTTTCCGCTGCGCGGTTATGTTGCCCGCTACGCGGATGTGTTTCCCGCTGCGCGGACGAACTTTGCCAGTGTTTGATGAAACAGTTTGTTGTTCAGATAATTACAAAACCCAATTTTCCGGATTTGGAAAATTGGGTTTTGTAATAAATTGATATATATGTCATTACATCAAACACTGGCAAAGTTTACAACGACCAGTATTGCAGATGTTTGATTTTGGTGCGGAAGAGGCCGCGGATGTCTACCACGAGGCCGTTGGGTACAAGCATTTTTTCGAGATCGGGTTCGGTGAGGGTTAGGTATTCGCGGTGGGGAACTGCGATTATGACGGCGTGGTATTTTGGAGTTGGTGCCGGTGCGAGTGTGATGTTGTACTCCTCCTCTACGGCGAGTGGGTCTGCGTTGGGGTCAACTACATCTACAAGAACGCGGTAGCTGAGCAGTTCGGCTACAATGTCGGCCACTTTTGAGTTACGGATGTCTGACACATTCTCTTTATAGGTGATTCCCATTATTAGGACTCTCGCTTTTTCCATTGGCATATCGTTGGCTAGAAGGCGTTTAACTGTCTGCTTGGCAATGTAGCCGCCCATAGAGTCGTTGACAAACCTTCCGGAGGCGATCATCTGCGGGTGGTATTTTAGCTCGGCAGCTTTGTGTACCATATAGTAGGGGTCTACGCCAATGCAGTGCCCGCCAACCAGGCCGGGGGTGTACTGCACGAAGTTCCATTTTGTGCCGGCAGCTTTTATCACATCGTAGGTGTTTATTCCCAGGCGGTTGAAGATTATTGAGAGCTCATTCATCAGGGCGATGTTAACATCTCTCTGGGTGTTTTCAATAATCTTGGCTGCCTCGGCAACCCGAATGTCGGGCGCTCTGTGAACCCCGGCAGCTACGACTGTCTCATAGATTCTTGCAACCTCATCCAGGGAGGCATCGTCGCACGCAGATACAATCTTCACAGTATTTTGAAGAGAATGCTCGGCATCGCCGGGGTTGATTCTCTCCGGAGAGTAACCAACTTTGAAATCTTCAATATATTTTAGACCCGATAGCTTCTCCAGAATTGGAACGCACTCCTCTGTGGTACATCCCGGATAGACTGTAGATTCGTATATTACATAGTCGCCCTTGTGAAGCACCTTAGCAACGGCCGTGGTGGCCGATAGTAGCGGGTGAAGATCCGGTTTGTTGTATTTGTCAATCGGAGTGGGCACTGCCACGATAAAGAAATTTGCTGTTTCTAAATCTGACAATTTTGATGTATAAAGGATATCTCTGTTTTTAAAAGAATCTGCTTTTAGCTCTCCGCTTGGGTCTACAGCATTACGAAGCATTGTAAGATTCTTCTCTTTTATGTCGTAGCCTATTACAGAAAAGTGCCTTGCAAATTCGAGCGCCAGCGGGAGGCCGACATAACCAAGCCCAACAACGGCCAATTTTATATCTTTGGAGACTAATTGATTATACATATCTTTTATTGTGTTTCAGATTCATAAAGTGCACCCACAAAGATAACAGAATTCGGTTTATTTTCTCTATATTTGCGTGATGTTGCATATGTTATTTGACACTGTTTCGGGTTTAGAATTATGCAGATGTGTTTAGAATTATGCAGATGTGTTTAGAATTTCAAAAATGGCTTGGTTTGTTTTATATACTGCCGCAAGGGCAGAGAAGAGGGTAGAGGAGAGGTTGGTGCAGATGGGCATTGAGACTTATCTGCCTATTCACAGGGTTAAAAGAAGGTGGAGCGACAGGATGAAGATGGTGGAGCTTCCGCTATTCTCCTCATATATTTTTGTTAATACTACAGATCATAAATTGAGGGAGCTGCTTCTCATTAACGGGGTCTCCAGGATTGTTTACTATTTGGGAAGGCCCGCCGTGGTTAGGGATGCAGAGATTGATGCAATCAAGGAGTTCCTTGTTTTGGCAGAGAACCGGGAGATAATCTCCAATGGAGATGAGGTTGAGATTTTATGCGGGCCTTTCGAGAGCCGTTCCGGCAAGGTAATAGAAGTTGGTGAAAGATTTGCAAAACTCTATCTGGAAGAGTTGGGTGCTAAAATTTGTGTATCTTTGCTGGAGTTAAATAAGAAAAAACAGGCCTGATGCGCCCTTTGAGATTCTCTCAAAAAAACATAATATAATGGATTACAATACTCAGAGAACAAAGCTGATAATGCCCGAATATGGAAGGCACGTTCAGAAAATGATTGATTACGTTGTCAAAATTGAGGACAAAGAGAAGAGGAACGAGCAGATTCGTGCGGTTGTGACCGTAATGGGGATTCTGAACCCGCAGCTTAGAGATCTTAGCGATTTCAAACATAAGCTCTGGGATCACGTGCAGATAATTTCTGATTTCGAAATAGATATTGACTCGCCATATCCAACCCCCACTAAAGAGACCTTCTCTACAAGGCCTAACCCTATTCCGCTTGATAAGAGCCCTTTAAAGGCTGCTCACTACGGCAGGAATATTCAGAATATGATTGATATGATCTCTGCCAGGGAGGATGACGAACTTCGTGAAAATATGGTTAAGGTTCTTGCCGGCTATATGAGACAGCAGTATCTAATCTGGAATAAGGAGAGCGTTACGGAAGATCTCATATTCAGGGATATTAAAGTTCTTTCAGAAGGTAAGCTCACTGTACCGGAAGACTTTCATCTGCCTGTCTATACAGCTGCACAGGGTCCGGTAAATATCGGACACGGCGGCCACAGGACAGATGGTGGCGGTTACAGGGCGGAGTCAGCTCACAGAGAGAATGGCTACAGGCAGGATGCACACAGGCCGGGTGGTTTCAGGAATAACAAGAAGAAAATTAACAAAAGAAAATAATGGCTGTATTCAAGGTTGAGGGAGGTCATCGTCTTAAGGGTGAGCTGACTCCGCAGGGAGCCAAAAATGAGGCTCTTCAGATTCTCTCTGCTGTACTGCTTACAAAAGAGAGGGTTGTAATTCACAATGTTCCCGATATTCTTGATGTTATAAAATTAATTGAGCTGCTTGAGCGACTTGGCGTTAAGGTGGAGCACCTGGGCGTAACCGGCGTAACCGGCGTGG
>Ga0154520_107_pt1 | contig 14907 bp, 15 predicted proteins | sample RifGroE2_FD_105663 | JGI IMG/M metagenome (GOLD analysis project Ga0154520, IMG submission 105663) | Bacteroidetes bacterium GWE2_40_15
AACTACCGTATAGCGATTCTGTTCCATTGTGGCAAACTGGATCTTTACCCATAACTTTCTTCTAAGAACCAAATTTGTAAACCAGATCCACCAAGTTTGGCATAAAAATTTTTAAGTAACTCATTTTTTTGATCCTGAACTTGGATAATTGCGCCCGATAAATCCTTACTAATTGGAAAAATACCCTTTCGGTATTCTGTCTTCATGATGATTGGGGTTTTATGTGTTTTTATTTCTATGAAAGCAATATTATTTGTAAGGTTGTTCTTGTATAGAAAGTCAACAATTTTATCGTTGTTTGTCTCATTTATATTATTACCACCTACATTAAATTTATCTTTTGTTAAAGAGACGGGAAAATAAAATACATTACTAAATATCCAGTTATTTTCATTAAAAAACTTTTGCCAACCTTCTTCTTTAGTATTTGCTTTTAGCAACCCTTGAAATCGAGATAAAATATCTTCAACATACAAGGTATCGATTTGACTCTTTGAAGATAATAATATTTCTTTACTTAGAATTTTTTTATCAATAAAATTCTTAATAATATTTGAATCTGTTTCTGATAGCCTCATCTGATCTATATCATACCTACTAAAAAAAATACTCAAATCATTCTCTGTATACTGTATCTTTTTGGCTAGATTAAACTCCGATGGTAGTATCGAACTGAAAATATTTTGATGGGTTTGACGTAATTCTTTAGTTTGTTTTTCTTTATTTTTTTGAGTGTTATATTCGATTTTACGGAAATCAGATAAAAGAATATAAAGTTTATTGTTTTTGATTTTCGTTTTACCTTTTTCAACAAACACAACTTCTTCAACATTTGGATAATTATTCTGAAAAAAATAGAATAAATCTTGAACTCCTTTTGGTTTTGTAAAACCAAAACCACCAGAAACATTTATAGAAATACCCGAAAAAGGTCTTTTACCTCCTGTTGTTGTAATCCTCTTTATAGAAGGGTATTTATTTTTAATATTCCCGAACGAGTTATAGAATGGATATCTTGTAATATTACCATTAGCAAATTTTTCTAGAACCAAAAACCCTGTATCTTTACCCTTTAAAAATAGATTAAAGAATTCTTTTGTTTTACTTTTCTTTACTGAAAAAATAGCAGCGTTTTTCATAATTTAGTTAAACAATTTTCAGTTCCTTCAAATATTCCTCCATCTGTTTCTCAAGCTTTTGTAATTCTGGCTCAAGAGTGGCTAGTTCCTGAAGGTTTGCTTTAATATCAATAGGAGCTTCTTCCTCAAATGTATCAACATAACGGGTAATATTGAGGTTAAAATCATTTTCTTCAATTTCTTTGAAAGCGACTTTGCGAGAAAATTTTTCAATGTCTTTTCTTTCTTTGTAAGTATCAAAAATTTTGGCAATATTTTCATCAGTTAAAATATTTTGTGCTTTGTTTGGTTTGAATTCTTTTGAGGCTTCAATAAAAAGAATATCTTTTTTATTTTCGTTCGTTCCACCAATTTCTCGTGTTCTATCAAGAATAAGAATCGCAACGGGAATTCCAGTTGTCTGGAAAAGTCCTGCTGGTAACCCTATAACAGCATCAACAATGTTCTCTTTAAGAAAAGCCTGACGGATACGTCCTTCCGCACCTCCACGGAAAAGAACTCCATGAGGAACAATAACAGCGATTCGGCCTGTTTTTGGCTTTGCCGTTTCCACCATGTGTGTAATAAACGCATAATCTCCTTTATCTTTTGGTGGAAGGCCTCTAAAAAATCGTTTATATTTGTCAGCTTCAGCATTTTCTGCACCCCATTTAGCTAAACTAAACGGAGGGTTTGCGACAACGACGTCGAATTTCATGAGCTTATCACCTTCAGTAAGCAAGGGGTTGTTAAGTGTGTCACCCCATTCAAGTCGAGCAGTATCTTTATCGTGTAGAAACATATTCATACGTGCAAGTTGGTAGGTAGACCCCGTACTTTCTTGTCCGTAAAGCATGTAGTTTTTGGAGTTTTGTTTCTCGACTTCTTCACCAGCTAACAATAATAACCCTCCAGAGCCCATGGCTGGATCACAAATACGATCTCCATCCTTTGGCATTGCGAGTCGTGCTAAAAGTGATGCTACCGCCCTAACAGTAAAAAATTCCCCCGCTTTTTTCCCCGCATCTGCTCCAAAGCGTTCAATCATGTACATGTAGGCATCTCCGATAACGTCATGATCCACTTCTGAAAAATCAAGCTTTTGAAAATCCTGAACAAGATGACGAATCATTTTATTCCGCTGTTCCAGTTTTCCTAAAGTAGATTCAGAGTTGAAGTCTACGTTGAAAACTCCTTCAAGTTTTTCACGGTTCGCTTCTTCAACACGATGAAGCGCTTTGTTGAGTTCTTCTCCGATGTTGTCTTGTTCGTGCACGCCGTAGATATAATCAAAGGTCGCGTTCTCTGGAAGATAAAAACGATCAAGCTTCATTTTTTCTTGGATACGTGCTTTGTCATCGCCAAATCGTTCTTTGTATTTTTCGTACTGCTTTTTTGATAAATCACTGATGTACTTAAAAAACAGCATTGTAAGCACATAGTCCTTATAAATGCCTGCGTCAACGGATGTGCGCGATGAATCCGCCGCCGACCAAAGGATTTTATTCAATTCTTGTTGTGAGTATTTAGTAGACATATTTTTATTTGATGAGTTGAGAGGTTGAAGTTATACGTATTTGATCTAAAATAAATTGTTTTTTCTTGAGCAAGATCTTTTGTTGATAAATGTTGTTTACAAGGTCACTAAATGATTTTTGGTTTTCTGGACTTGGTATAGGAATATGTAATTCCTTTAGTTCGTTCAGTGAGAGCATCCTTACTGACGCTCCAGTGGCAATCCTTAGTAAATCAATCTGGCCTTTGTTAGAGTTTAAGTACGAGCAAAGATATTCTGATAAAACATCCTTGTCGTTGATGCGAATGACATGCACCGTTGCTGACGCGATCGCTTTGTTTGAACCCGTGTGAAATACAGCCGATCTAAAACTGCCCATTCCAACACCGCGCGACACCAGAAGAATATCCCCGTCCTCTAAAATGGAAGATTTTAACACTTCTGATTCCTGAACTCTCGCCTGTTCTGATACACAAATAGAGCCATCATCGGATATATCCCCAGCTTGAATAACAGAAATAACCCCATTTGCATCAACAGGGACTGAGCCACGGAATGAATAGCCGGAACTCAAATTTGCTATATTTTTTAGGATTTTTTGCACATGTTTGTTGTTAATCTGTTCCAAGCATAATCCAACCTAATAAACTTGTCAAGACACACAGCCAATAACTACCATTGACCAAGTTAGAGTACCGTGCTATCATGGGGGTATTAATTGCTTTTTTATGCACATCACCAAGACCGATTATCTCGAATATACATTTTGCAAGAAGAACCTTTGGCTTAAAAAGCATAAACCTGAGCTTTTTGACGGTGTCGAGTTGTCGGAATTTGAGAAAAAGATTATTGAAGAAGGAAACGATGCGGATGAAGCGGCTCGAAACCTCTTCCCTGACGGGAAGCTCGTTGAAATAGTTGGAACGAATGCGGTGCCAATTACAAAAAGCATTCTTGCGACCAAACCTTCTGCTGTATTTCAAGCCGTTTTTTTAGATGACTTATTTTTCATCCAGGCAGATATCTTGAAGTTCAACGAGGTGTTGGGTGGTTGGGAGCTCTATGAAGTTAAGGCGACAAATGATGTAAAAAGGACAGTTCCTCACCACCATGTGAATGACCTTGCTTTTCAAAAGTCGGTCATTGAACGATGTGGTATTAAGATTGTAAAGGCTGGAGTTATTCATTTGAATGGCGAATACCGAAAGCACGGAAAAGTAAACTATGACGAACTGTTTATTATTGTTGATCTTACCGATGAAGTATTGGAAGCCGAGACCGGTGTCCGAGAACAAATGACAGATTTAAAAACATACCTCTCCATGCCAGAGGAAAAAGGTTGTGAATGTTTATATCGTGGTCACAACGCCCAGTGCACGACTTTTCGTTATTCCAATCCTGAAGTACCAGAATATTCGGTTCATGATATAAATCGCATTGGAGCAAGCAAGAAACTTTTTTATGATTGGATCGATAGAGGTATTTACGCGATTGAAGACATCGACAATCCAGAGGAGCTTACTGGAGCAAAGAAGGCTCAGTACGAGGCTTGTAAATTTGGTAAGCCAATCATTGATCATGAAGCAATCAAAGAGGCTCTAGGTACCCTTGTATTTCCATTGCAATTTTTTGATTACGAAGGATACTCAAGCGCCATTCCTCGCTTTGACGGTTTTGGAGCCTACGAGCAAACACCGTTTCAATATTCGCTTCACACCCTTCACAAAGATGGAACGCTCGAGCACAGAGAATTTCTTATTACCAATCCGTCTTCAGATTTAACCCTGCCACTAATTGAACAGATGCGAAAAGATTTTGATGATAATGGGTCTGTTATTTCTTGGTACAAGTCGTATGAATCTCAACGCAACAACAAGCTCGCAGAAATCCACCCCGACCACGCAGACTTTTTAGAAGCCATGAACGACAGGATGTTTGATTTGTATGATATTTTTTCCAAGAGCTATTATGTAGATGCTCGGTTTAAAGGAAGTGCGAGTATTAAGAAAGTACTACCTGTGCTTGTACCAAAGCTGACTTATAAAACACTGAATATACAAAAAGGTGATCAGGCGGTAGAACGTTGGGAAAAGTTAATTAATCCAGCAACACCACAAGAAGAAAAAAATCAAATCAGCAAAGACCTCCTTGAATACTGTAAACTTGATACATTTGCCATGGTCGAAATTTATCGATTTTTATGTTTGCTTTAATGTGTTTAATTATAATATGATCCCTCAACCGAAAATCACTAAACCTTCAGAAAACGAACTAGAACTCTATCTCAACAAATGGAATTCTCTTGATAATTATGTTTTGCAAGAAAGTAGTTTGAAAAAGTTATTTACAAAAACCTACCTGTTCAATAATGACTTAGATGATGTTTTGATAAAAGTTTGCGCTTTAAACGATTTTTACAGTACTAATATTTTTTCTCCGTTTGCAGTAGCCAAACATATCGTCGCTCTAAAAATTGATGATTGTCTTGAAAAAGAAGATTTGGAAATAGTTAATAAAATTGCCTCGGTTACAATGAACGGTGGAAAAATAAAGAATTTTTATTCGTTTGCAACAAAATATTGTAGCCATCACAAACCAACCGTTTATCCAATTTATGATTCTTACGTAGAAAAAATGTTGTTGTACTTTAAAAAGAAAGATAAATTTTCCAATTTTTCAACACAGGACTTACGGACATATCAGATTTATAAAAAAATACTTTTGGATTTTAGAAAATTTTACGGTTTGGAATCTTTTAATTTGAAACAAATCGATCAATATTTATGGCAAGCCGGAAAAGAATACTTTCCGAAAAAGTTTTAAAAAACACAATCCTAATAATTTTCTAAAACGATAGCAAGATTTAAATCCACTTCAAAAACGAGGTGGATTTTAAAACCCTTATTTTTTCTCAAAACCCCTCACAAAGCCTAAAATCTCCATAAAAACTTCACTTTTGGTTTGTTCTAAGCTATACTCTTATTGTCTAGATTCAAATAGTTGGAATCTCCAAAAAAGGGAGTGTTAGGTTTTTATCTATCAGGAGTCCTTGGTGCGCCCAAATGGGCACCTCTCTTGATAAAACAAGCGGCAAGGACTCGTTCCTACTGTTTGGATCTAGACATCTCAAGCCGAGGTGCCTTTTTGTTTATTTTTTTATTTTTAATATGAGCATTATCATTTCCCAAGACGGCAAAAAAGCCCAGAGGGTCGAAAAGGCCGAATTTGAAAAAGAAGGATATCTTCAGAATTATATTCATGAAAATCCTGAATCGATTCCTGTCTATGAAATCGACGAAGATAAAAAGCTTTTTGTCGTGGCCAGAGAATTCCGTACCGAGTCTGGTCCGATTGATGCTTTGGCTATTGATAAAGACGGCGATATTTATGTCGTTGAAACCAAGCTGTTCAAAAATCCAGATAAAAGAACCGTGGTTGCTCAAGCCCTTGATTATGGCGCCTCACTTTGGCGACACAGTGATTTTGGTGAATTCATGAATCGAATCAATGACGAAGTTAATAAAAAATTTCACATCAGTTTTGAAGATAAAATAAAAGAGTTTTTTGAAACCGACGACGAACAAATGGAAATAATCATCGAGACAATGAAAGCAAACCTTCACGACGGAAATATTAAATTCGTCATCTTGATGGATTCCATCACCGATCCATTAAAAGATTTAATCGTCTACATCAACCAAAACAGCCAATTCGATATTTTTGCCGTTCAGATGGAGTATTACAAACACGACGGCTACGAAATTATGATCCCTAAGTTGTTTGGGGTTGAGGTTAAAAAGAGTATTTCCGTGGCCGGTAGCAGGACAATAAAAAATTGGGCTGAAGACGAATTTTTAATTGATGCTAAAAAAAGATTGCCCGATGAACATTATCAGGCAGTGGAAAAAGTCTTTAATTTTGCCAAGGCAAATAGTAGTGACTTATCTATGGGCAATGGTGTTGGCCGAGCGTCTATTAATCCGATTTTTTCCAAGCTTTCAAATAGGAGTTTCTTTGCCTTAAAAAGTAATGGAAAATTAGAATTTAAAATCGGTTGGGCTTTATCAAAAGCAAATGATCAAAATACAAAAGATAAATTACAACTCTTGTCGGAAAAATTAGGCGGAATCGATATTATTACTCCAGTAAGCAAACACTCGATAAATCACAAAATTGAAAAATGGTTTGAAAAAGTCGATGAAATTCTAGAAATATTAAACGAGACAATAAGTTAAATTTTATTCAACCAAATTATTCATAAATCTTTACCTATATGAGCGAAGACAAAAAAGAGAAAAAACCAATTTGGAAACGATGGTGGCTTTGGGCTATCGTTATTCTGGTGTTACTTATTGCCGCCTGTTCGAATGGTGGTAATAAAGCAACCAATAATGGTGGTTCGAGTTCTACAAATTCTGAAGCAACTACGTATGGTCTCAACCAAGAAGCTCCGGCCGGCGATCTTTCTTTTACGGTCAACTCCATAACCAAAAAGACCACCGTCGGTTCCGGAATGTTTGCTAAAACATCACAGAGTGGAACTTATGTAATCGTCAACGTGACAATTAAGAATAGTGGTAAGGACACCGTTACCGTCGACTCCTCATTATTCTTAGTGACCGATAACCAAGATCGAGAATTTAAGTATTCCACCGATGGTCAAACAGCCTTGATGGCAACAGGCAATGAAAACTTTTTCTTAAAGCAAATCAATCCGGGTTTGTCGGTTACCGGTGATGTGGTCTTTGAACTTCCGCAAGATGCTGCTGGTTTGAAGTTTGTTGGAAAGGCTGGAGTCTTTAGTTCGAAAAAAGCCACAATCAATCTTGAATAATTTTCACCATAAAATCGACGCCAATTGGGGTCGATTTTATAAAGTTTAAATCATAAATATCTGCGGGGGAATAAATCTTTTAAATTTTTCAATGGCATAAGTAACCGCGTTAATCAGGGCATCGATTTGATCATCGTAATCTTCAGAACCGAATCCAACAGCCTGGGTGATTAATCCCTCGGCGCCTTTTTCGGGAAACAGAATTGTTCCATTTTGAAACAACGGACTAATGATGACAAACCGAGTTCTTTTGTTGCTGGAATTTATCACTTTTATTATCTCACCTCCTCCATCCGCCAATATATCTGCCAAGGGCCCCTGAAAGCCATTGCTTTCAATAGCGACTTTTGGATTTTCCCCACCAGCTTCGTGAGCATTGATTAACTTTTTTAATGTTTCCGCCGATTCCGGAAATTTCATTCGTTTGTTAATCGGATTAGGTAAGACATAAAAAAATGGTCTATTATTATCATAAAAAATTTTAATTGATACCATGGCGGTATAATCAGCCGAATCTTCTAAAGAGACCGCCAAGTCAACACCTATAACAAGACCTTCGGAATTCCATTTTGGTAAATCTTTATATGTCTTAATCCACTCCGGACAAATAACCGCCGTTTCTTCTGATGCGGGAATTAATAAGTATTCTTGACGCCAAGCTGATTCGTTCATAACTTTTCGTCGTAAACTTTCTATCTTTTCTTTAGAATCAAATTTGCTTGGCCAAAGACATTGACCGTCTTCGTCGACAATTGGAAAAGATTTAAAAATTCCATCAATTTCTCCGGCTTCAATTTTTTTACGAATTCTCATTACTAAAGAATCGTGGTGTAAAAAGTTTCCGACAATAATGACACGCGTATCAAGATCACCAAGTGGCAAAATTTCTCTAGTAAACCACTCAAAAGTTTTGTTCCTTCCTTCAGCGGTTTTAACCGAACCGGAATCTTCAATATCATCTAAAATAATAAGATCTGGGCGGTGTTCATTGTTCCTAAGACCGCGAACACATTGGTCTACCGAGGCTATTGTTATTCGAGCACCAGAATTACTGAAAACAACCGAAGAAGCAGACCACTCGCCACCAGATTCTTCATGGAATGGTCCCAGATCACTCTTAAGCAGTAAATTGTTTTCCAATTCGTTTCTAAGGGAAGCCATATGTTGGCCAGATAATGGTTTGGTTTGGCTGATGATAAGAACAAATTTTTTCTTTTGTACGCCTAAAATTGACCAAAGGGCGTAAGAAAGAGTAACCAAAGTTGATTTAGCCGAACCGCGAAAAGCCACAATACACGCCAGTTTATTAGTCGGATTTTCGGTAATTCGAAAAATTTCTTTTTGAAAATCGGCGATAGCGTTTTTTACATAGTGAGAGAAATAAATGTGAAAAAACATTAAATGACTTTGGCTAGCAACCGAATTTCTTATAACTCGGTCTTTTATAATGGCCTCGATTGTATTTTTAAAATCTTTGTCATCTTTTATTAATTCATTCGTTTGATTTTCCATATGAGTCAAGGGTTAAATCGGCAAGCTTAAGTGCTTGCTCGACAAGAGTTTTTTGTTCCGGAGAAAGTTCGAAAATGGTGTTAACTTTTGTTTCAAGTTCCAAACGGTTTCGGTAGTCTTCGTGATGGTGGCGTAACCAATACATAATAGCGTTCATGTTTCTATCTTTAACTGCATGAATAAGTTGTGATTCAGCCAAGTCATTTATTAAAAGTCGTCCAGTCAAAATAGCTTCATCGGCTTTTTTAGCAAAATCGACATCTTCTTCTTTCCAGCGATAAAAACTGGCTCGACTAATGCCGGTTTTCTCGCAAGCAATTTGTACAATTGAAGTTTTACTCAATTGCTCTAAAAGTTGGTTTTTTGATTGATCAATTTTTTTCATAGAAGTTCGGCTTTCTGGCCAGTTATTTTTTCCCAACGATCAATAATTGTTTGGCAATACGAAGGATCGTATTCGATCATGTAGCAACGCCGTTTCGTTTGTTCTGAGGCGATTAAGGTTGTCCCCGAGCCACCAAAATTATCAAAAATAACATCACCGATCGAAGTGGAATTTAAGATAAGGTGCCGGATGAGCGGAAGGGGTTTAGTGGTTGGGTGAAACGGACTTTTATTTGGTTTTGGATAACAAAGCACTGATTTGTCTTTGCTACGATGAAAAGAATGTGTGCCGTACCAACCAAAAACTATTAGTTCGTGTTGTGGCAGGTAATCTTTCCGTCCAATGACAGCGTGATTTTTTACCCAGATTAACAATTGAGAAAAATGAATATCAACTTCATCGACTGCTTTTTTGAGAGCGAACAACATTTTGTCAGAGTTAAAAATATAGATGCTATTTTTCCGAGCTAAATATGGAATCATTAATGAAAGCCAAGCTCGAGAAAATTCCGTATATTCTAGTTCAGTGTTAATGTCATCGTTTAAAATTTTCTTGTTCTTTTTAACCGAAGAAAAACCTTCCTTGCTTTCGGTATACAAAATTCCGTACGGCGGATCTAAAACGGCCGAACTTATCGTTACACCTTTTAAAAAAGCATTAACCATTTTTTCATCAAGCGAACTTCCACATAGCAATCGGTGTTCTCCAAGTTTCCATATCTGTCCTTGTTTAATTAAGTTTTTTGGCTTTACAGCCAGTGAGTTTTTCATAACGACGAATGATTAGGTCAACAAAGACCGGCTCGCGTTCCACCAGATACGCAGAGCGTTTTAATTGTTCACAAGCGACTAATAAACTTCCTGACCCCGCGAAGATATCGAGGACAGTATCGCCGGGTTTAGTACAACGACGCAGGGCTTTTTCGTGAAGGGTTGGTGGTTTAGACGTAGGATGTTCATAGTCCGTTCCGTTCAAACGTTTCACTAACCAAATATCCAGCATGTCAAAAATATCTTCCATTGTTCGGTTTCCACTGCCAACATCACGATTTAATATTTCTGATAAGTTTAAGGTTCGGTTGGATAAATACGGGTTGCCAATAGTGCCATAAACACACGGCTCATAAACTTTACTGAAGGCAATTTGGGGTGTTGGGGTGGCATTATTTTTAATCCAAAGACAAACTCTTTTATTGGCGATGCCTAATTCTTGATAAAGAGTTTGCAGTAGCCAGATGTATCGTTGATCGCAATAGGTAAAAAAATGAGTGTCGGGCTGACAAACAGCTAAACAATTGGCAAGGGCTTGTTTTAGAAATTCTTTGTACTCAGCATCGGTTTTTGAGTCATCAACATGACCGCCGTAACTTTTCTTGCCACCGATTCCTTTGTCGTAATTCAACGAGATGTTATAATTTGGATCATTTAGACAGGCGGAGATTTTAGTGTTTCCGACAACTTGTTTTATTATTTTTGGATCAGTACTATCGCCACAAAGAAGACGGTGTGAACCCAATTGGAAAAAGTCACCAAGTTTGGATTTTGGTTTTTTGATTTTTTCCAATTCTTTTTCAATATCGAATTCATCATCTTCGACTTCTATATCGTCAAAAAGATAACCAAGGTCAGTATCGTCAAAACCACTGGTTAACAAAAGGTTGACATCGAACTCGGCCGCCAACTTTTCCCAATCCCAATCACCGTGGATTCGGTTGCTGGAAAGAAGATATTGGTCGTACTCACCTTTGGTTAACTTACGGTTTGGTATTCGAACCTCAATCTTTTCTTCTTCTCGCTCAAGAAGTTTCAAAACCATCAAGCGTTGATGTCCGGCGATAACTTTGTTGTCAGTATCAATTACCGGTATTTCAACTAAATTAAATTTCTTCAAACTTTGTTTCAGGTCTTCGATTTGTTTCGGAGACATGATCCGAGGATTTTTGTCGTTGGGAATAAGATCCGCGACGCGACGCCGTTCGGTGTGCCATTCGAGTTTGGACATAAGATTTTTTGTTAAGAATTATGCAATAACTATGCCAGTTATTTTTCGATGTCTACATCCCGTGTATATCCAGTTATGTGAATAAAAAAATCCCTAAATCTAGGGGTTTTTTGGTTTTTCTCTTCTGGAGTAATGCCACTAGTGTCCGGTTAATTTTTACTCAATGATTAAATTCCCTGATAACTAAGCCGCAATCTGAGAAAAATATATTTTTCGATTTGAATTTTTTCCGTGAGATAATTGAATTCTTAATCTCAATTATTCTCACCTATGAATCAAGGAAAATATGTCTTTTCTCAGATTATGGATTTAGTCGTTCGTTATCAATTCGATCAGTGCGTTAAACGATATCATGGAGAAAAAGGCGGTCGTGTCCTAACTTGTTGGGAACAATTTCTTGCCCTGTCGTTTGGTCAACTTTCGTTTCGTAAAAGTCTGCGGGATATAGTCGTATGTCTTTCGGCTCACCGCGACAAAGCTTATCATCTTGGTTTTCGTTCAGTGGTATGTCGGAGTACTTTGGCCGATGCCAACGAACATCGCGACTGGCGAATATATTTTGACTTCGCGAATTTACTAATCAAGGAAGCAAGAAAATTTTATACCGGAGTTCATTTGGATTCCGTTGATATTTCAGACGCCGTGTATGTCATAGATTCGACCACTATTGAATTATGTCTGTCGTTGTTTCCTTGGGCTAAGATGAAAAATCAAGCCGCGATTAAAATTCATCTTGGACTGGAACTACATGGCAATATCCCTGCGTTTTTCTCACTTTCTGATGGCCGTGGGGCTGATGTCAAATACCTTGACGATATCGAATTCGAAATTGGAGCATACTATGTTTTTGACCGAGGATATTATGACTTTGGCAGGTTCCATATAATTGATTTAGCTCAAGCTTATTTTGTGACTAGAGCTAAAAGCAACTGGTCATTCCGCCGCCTGTATTCTCGTCCGTTTGACAAGAAGACTGGTGTCCGATGCGATCAGGTTGTTGTTCAGAATCATAATCGCCATCAAAAAGAATATCCGGAAAAGATGCGAAGAATAAAATACTATGACGAGCAGAACAAACGATACTATGTTTTTATCACCAATAATTTTGAACTGAAACCAGAGGTCGTCGCCGAACTATACAAACAGCGCTGGCAGGTTGAATTATTCTTCAAGTGGTTGAAACAGCATCTGGCCATCGAAGCCTTTTGGGGCAGAAGCGCCAATGCGGTTAAGACGCAGATTTGCGTTGCTATCAGTGTCTACCTCCTGGTTTCAATCTTAAAGAAACATCTGCGTACTGATCGCAATACCTACGAAATTCTACAAATTTTAAGTGTCTCCCTTTTTGATAAAATTCCCGTGGTTGAGCTAATTTCTAAGCACAGATTACAAAGTTTAGACAAGTCTAATCAGAAACAGGCTCAATTACTGGAATTTTAACCGGACACTAGTGGGAGTAATGCTGGATTTACTCTTTTATAATATTCAAACTCGGATTAATCATATAACCAGATCCACGTTTGTGTACAATAAACTCAAATCGTTTTGGTAAATTAAGTTTTTTACACAAAGTTTCATTAACAGTTCTTTTTAGTTCACTTAAAGCTTTTGCGTTCTTGCAACCAATGCCATGATAAATTATTACTATTTTAGTGAATTGATTACGATTCACAAGATATCTAATAAGCTTGATTGCTTTGCCTGTATTTTCAAAAGAACATTCATAAAAAATGCCGTTAATTTTACGTTTAATAACCCCCGGTTGTGTAATAGTGATATCAATAAATCCAGCCTTATTTTCGTATTCTGTTAAATAAATTTCCATAGTTTCTAACAAATCTGACCATTTTGCCGATGGATCAGTTTTTCTAAAAAGAAATTTCTCTGTCTGTATCGGAATTTCTTCTATCCAGGTTTTTACAATTGAAAGTGCACTTATAATTTTTTTAAGAGGAATTTCTGGTTCTAAACCTATTAATCTTATAGAATCTCTTTCTTCTAGTTCTGGGTATTCATGTAGTTTAATCTGTAAAAAAGTAAAAATACGTTTAATTACTGGAACGTATTCTTCCATCGTTATTGGTGAAAATTTGTTTTCCATATACTCCTTATGCTAGCAATGATACATATCGTGTCAAACTTACCTAATCCACAGGACATTAAAAAACTATGATCTATCTCCAAACCATAAAAAACCTAAACCGTTCTCTGACCAAAAGAAAACCATTATCATTCAATCCCGCCTGGTTGAGAAATTGCGTTCGTAAATCCTATAACTTTATCGTCGAAAATATAAAAACCGAATTAGACGATACTGATTGGGATCAAGTTGTTTGTTGTCTTGATCACGATCATCAAAAAAAGTGGATGAAAAGGCGTAAGCGAAAATTGAATTTGGAATACGAAGACACTTTTGAAGTAGACGCAATTCTTAATAAATATCACGACAAGCTTTATACCTTTTTGACCCAAATAGATAATAGCGACAAAAAGACCTGTGATGAAATAAGTATTCGCTTGGTTAGAACTGCTCAAAAAGGAAACCTATTGGCCAAACAAAAGGCCGTCTTTTTTATTACACAATTAGTTGATTGTTGGGTCGAAACCAGAAATCTTCAACACTGGCGTGGCTATGATGATTTGATAGAAAAGAATATCGAAAGGTGTATTCGTCGTTATCGTTATTCCGGTTCATTCACGGTTTATCTATACAGAACGCTTGAATACGCCGGCCGGGGCTTGCGATCTCTTGAGGCGTTCTCTCTGGACGAATGTTCACCCATAACTGAGCGAAAAAAGGCCGATAGTCTTGTTTATGATTCGGAAACTGGTGAGACACGGCTGTTTTCATGAAAATTGTTTCCATGTGTCCTAAGGTTAGCCAAAAACCTTCAAAATCCCTTTAAAAATGAGACACTCTAAAACCCCAAAAAAGTGTCTCATTTGTCTCATTTTGTTTTCCAAGACCCGACTCACTTGCCTCAAATTCAACAGTTGCAGAATCTCTCAAAACCCCTTACAATACCCTCATACGGTTGGTACTGAACGCGTACACACCGCCAGCCTTCGCTGAAGCTTCGGCTTGGCAAAGCCGTTGGTTGTAAGTTTTTGTGAAGGCTGTCACGCTGTAGCTCTGCCACGGAGCGAAGGTGGGCGTAAAGTATTATATTGTCGAATCTCTCAAAACCCCTTACAATACCCTCATACGGTTGGTACTGAACGCGTACACACCGCCAGCCTTCGCTGAAGCTTCGGCTTGGCAAAGCCATTGGTTGTAAGTTTTTGTGAAGGCTGTCACGCCGTAGCTCTGTCACGGAGCGAAGGTGGATGTAAAGTAATTCTATGGAGTCCATTTTATTTTATGTTTATAGTTTAAGGTGTTGTGATGGTTTTTATGTTGGGTGTACCAATAATCTGAATGAAAGAGTCAAACGTCATCAAGCCGGATCAGTTGAGGCCACCAAAAATCGTCTACCGATTAGCCTAGAATTTTATTTTGTTGTTTCAGATAGAAACAAGGCTTATAAATTAGAAAAATATT
>Ga0154520_102_pt2 | contig 14645 bp, 8 predicted proteins | sample RifGroE2_FD_105663 | JGI IMG/M metagenome (GOLD analysis project Ga0154520, IMG submission 105663) | Bacteroidetes bacterium GWE2_40_15
AAGTATTACATTATTGCAGGCGAAGGATCGGGAGATCTCCACGGTTCCAATCTGATGAAAGGGCTTAAGATTGCAGATCCACAAGCAAGATTTCGCGTGTGGGGAGGAGATCTTATGGCAAACGAAGGGGGAGAACTGGTAAAGCACTATAAAGAGACTGCAGTAATGGGTTTTGTAGAGGTTTTAAAATCCATCCGAAAAATCAGTGCAAACCTCAACTTGTGTAAAAATGATCTTTTAGAGTACAATCCGGATATTCTGATTCTAATAGACTATCCGGGCTTCAATTTTCGTATTGCTAAATTTGCAAAACTGAACGGGCTAAAGGTTTTTTACTATATCTCTCCAAAAGTTTGGGCCTGGAAGGAGAGCAGAGTAGAGTATCTTAAAAGGGATATAGACCGGCTATTTATTATCTTTCCATTTGAGATAGATTACTTCAAAAAACAGGGAATAGAGGCAATATACAACGGAAATCCTCTCCTGGATTCTATAGCGGGACACCCCTCTATTAAAGAGAGCAGCGAGGAGTTCAGAAAAAGAGCAGGCCTGGATGACAAGCCAATTATTGGTCTGCTTGCAGGAAGCCGCTCTATGGAGATAAATTACCTGATGCCAAGGTTTATCAAGTTGGAGAAGATCTTTCCGGAATACAACTTTGTTCTTGCCGGGGCACCCTCTATGGATCTCTCCAGCTACTCAAAATTTTTAGAAAACACCAAGATTAAACTTCTTTTTGGAGAGACCTACTCCATTTTGCGCCACGCAAAAGTTACTGTTTTGGCATCAGGTACAGCAAGCCTGGAGGCTGCACTGCTGGATGCACCCCAGGTAGTCTGTTACGGCGGAAACGAAATCTCTTACCAGATAGCAAAAAGGCTGGTAAAGATTAAATATGCCAGCCTTGTAAATCTTATTTTGGATATGCCCCTGGTGAAAGAGCTGCTTCAGCACGACTGTACAACTGAGAAAATTGCAGATGAGATTAAATATCTGCTTAATGAGAAACATCGTGAGAAACTCTTTAAAAAATATGCTAAAGTAAAAGAGATGCTTGGCGGAGAGGGTGCCTCAGTTAAGGTAGCAGCATCTATGATAGAAGAGTATAATAAAATGAGAGAGGCACAAAGATTTTATCTTAACATTGACACACCACTTGGAACGCTCAGGTTAACAAGCGATAATGATTATCTTCTGGAGGTAAATTATGTAGAAGATACTAAGAAGAGGCTCTCCAATAAGCGCGATAAGAGTGATAATCCAAATAACATCCAATCTGAGCTTCCTCAGGTAATTCTGGATGCAAAAAAGCAGTTTGAAGATTATTTTGCCAGCAAAAGAGACACTTTTGACATTCCTATAAAACCTGAGGGTACCGAATTCCAGCAAAAGGTTTGGGGCGAACTTAGAAAAATACACTACGGAGAGGTGAAGTCGTATGGTGATATTGCAAAGATAATAGGCTCTTCGGACGCAAGCAGAGCAGTGGGACTTGCTTGTAAAATGAACCCTTTGTTAATAGTTATTCCTTGCCACAGAGTTCTCGGAGTCAATAACAAGTTAACAGGTTTTGCAATAGGAGTAGATAAAAAGAGCTTTCTTCTTAATCACGAAAAGGCTTATGAAAAAGGAGACAACTCTCTCTTTACAAACATAACAAACAACAATAATGATAGTTAAGGCCTATAAGTACCAGGGAGCCGGAAACGACTTTGTTATCATTGATAACAGAAAAGGAGATGTGTCGCTCACTTCAGAACAGATTAAATTGCTGTGTGACAGAAGATTCGGAATTGGATCGGATGGGCTGATGTATCTAGGCAAAAGTGAGAATTATGACTTCTCAATGACATACTTTAACTCAGATGGAAATGAGGGAACAATGTGCGGAAACGGCGGTCGGTGTCTCGTAGCTTTTGCAGCCCACAGAGGATTAAAGAGTTACAGATTTGAAGCAATAGACGGTGAACACATTGCAAAAGTTATCAGCTACTCACCGGTTACCTGTTTTGTGGAGCTGGGTATGATAGATGTAACCTCAATTAAGGAGCACTCTCCTAAGAGTTTTATCCTTAATACAGGCTCGCCTCATATGGTTAATTTTGTAGACAATCTAAAGGAGTATGATGTTATTGGTCAGGGGCGACTTTGGAGACACCACACAATGTTTCCAGAAGGAACCAATGTCAACTTTGTGCAGGGTAACTGGGGTAGAGACTCAGCCGGTTGGAGCTCAATTTTCAAAACAGGAGACTATCTTGAGCTCTCTGTAAGAACTTTTGAACGAGGAGTCGAAGATGAGACTTTAGCTTGCGGGACAGGTATCACGGCTTCTGCAGTTGCATACCACCATTTGCTGAGTAAGAACTTCCGTAACAGATCATATAATAACGAGATATACCCGACAAATATCCGCACAAAGATAAAAGCGGTAGGGGGCGATCTTGAGGTCACCTTCAAATATATGGGGGGAGAGAGATACACCAACATTATTTTGAAAGGGAATGCATCTTTTGTCTTCAAATGTGATATAGAAATCTGAAAAACCACAATTATGAAAATAGCAGTTTTCCCGGGCTCTTTTGACCCATTTACTCTTGGACATCTGGATGTACTAAATTCGGCTATGAGACTCTTTGACAAAGTTATAGTCGCTGTTGGATACAATCTGCAAAAGAGCGGTCTCTTTACCGTAGAGGAGCGGGTAGAGATAATTCGCAGTTCGGTAAAGGGGATTCAGGGCGTGCAGATAGAGAGTTATCAGGGTTTGACTATAGATTTCTGTAAAAAGATGAACGCCCGGTTTATAGTGCGCGGGCTTAGAACCACAACAGATTTTGAATTAGAAAGAGTTATAGCTCAGGCAAATAATAAGATGTCACCAAATATTACCACAGTATTTATTCCATCGGGCCACGAATACTCGTTTATAACATCTACAGTTGTCCGAGATGTACTCATTAACGGAGGTGATGTAAGTGCATTTATGGCAGATGGTGTCTGTTTAACATCAAAACGCGAGTTATAAAGATGAGCCGGATAGTTCTCTTCTACCTGTGTATAATTTTATTGTTAGCCTCTCCACCCTGTTTGCCGGCTAAAGAGAGGGCTCACATTAAACAGTATGATCACACGCTCCAACAGGAGATTAAGACTACACCACAAAAACTCTACTTGGCAATTGACAACTATCTTAAGAGTATCCCCGCACAAATAGACTCTATGATAATTGCTTGTGACTATCTCATTGGTCAAAGCAGTGATACAACTACCAAATCTATGATTGCAGGATATCTTTTCAACCACTTCAGTACTTCCGGCTTTATGGGGTATGAGAGTGTGGCAGTTTATATAGCAAAAAACTATTTTCTAAACTCAAGATTAAAGTGGAAAGGAGAGGGAGGAGTGGCACTTCTAAGGCTCTATACCGAATTTAATGAGAATTCGCTCATAGGGATGAGTGCTCCGGAGCTGCAACTTTCAGCTTCAGATTTAACACCGGTCTCCCTAAGGGAGCTTACAGACAGGTACACCATTATCTACTTCTTTGACGACGAATGCCCTGTGTGTAAAAAGAGGTTTGCAGAGCTCAAACAGAGTGTAGAGCAGTTCAGATATCTGAATCTTGCAGTCTACGCTGTTTTTACACATAGCGACTCAGGCAGATTACTAAAATTCATAACCGACAATTTCGGCTCTACCGCAGCAGCGGTTGAGTCTGGTTGGCGATTTGTTCACGATCCGGGCTCTACAAGTGACTTTCATAAGCTCTACAATGTTCTCAAAACTCCGCAGATGTTTTTAATTGACTCTCAGAAAAAGATTATCGGAAGAGAGTTGGATAACAAAGCTCTAAAAACACTTCTGGAGGCCGAAGCAGAGAAGATAGCATACTACTACAGCCAGGCAGAGGCATTTGTTCCTAAATATCTGGAGATTTTCAATCTGGGAGATACTTCAGATCTTAAAGATGCATTCACCCCTCTTTTTGAAAGGCTTACCAAAGAGAGTAGGGATATGTACAACGCCGTCTTTTATAATATTTTCGAACATCTGTGGGTACAGGATGACCAGAAGACAAAAGATGCTGCAATCTACGCTGCCAAAAATTTCATACTACCCTACTCCACTCTTTGGTATGATAAAAAATTCATCACCGAAAGAGTTCCGGCAGTTATTACCAGAATAGAGAGCAACAGGGTTGGGGCAGAGGCTCCGTCAATAAAACTATATAATGCTAAAGGGAGGCTTGTAAATTTAACCGCAAAAAGATCTCCTTACACACTGCTATACTTTTTCAATACCGGTTGCGCCATCTGCAAACCATTTACATTTGAGCTTAAGCAGATCTATCCTCAACTAAGGAGAAAACGGGTAAGGGTAGTGGCAATATACACAGGAGCTCAAAAGGATGAGCTCCCGGAGTATATCAAAGTTGAAAAAATTCCCTGGGAGGTATTTTACTCCCTGGGAAATAACCGTATAGAGCTTTTCGACAAATTCGAAATAAACAATATTCCACAAATATATATTCTGGATAAAAAGAGAAAAATAGTCTCAAAAGGGGCATATCCTCCGGAAATAAAAGAAACTTTACTATGATTACAGGAAAATATCTCCAGTTTTACAAAGAGTTATCCAAAGAGATTCCTACCGGGAGTCTGCTTCACGACTCGCTCAGCACGTTGGCATTCGGGACAGACGCCTCTTTTTACAGGCTTATCCCTAAGCTGATTGTAAAAGTTCATAATGAAAATGAGCTCTGTTTTTTGATTAAGAAGGCAGATGAATACAACATTCCTCTTACATTTAGGGCGGCCGGAACATCGCTTTCCGGACAGGCTGTAACCGATTCCGTACTGGTGGTTGCAACCCACGGATGGAAAGGGCACGAAATCCTGGATGGAGGTAATAAAATTCGGCTTCAGGCCGGTATTCGCGGAACAAACGCAAACAGCTATCTGGTGAAATACGGAAAGAAGATAGGGCCGGATCCTGCATCCATAGATTACGCTATGATAGGAGGAATAGCCGCCAATAATGCAAGCGGAATGTGCTGCGGAACCAGCGAAAACTCATACAAGACCATTGCAGAGATTAGAGTTGTACTGGCCGACGGAACAGTATTAGACACTGCATCTGCAAATAGTGTAAAGATGTTCAGGGAGAAGAACTCAAAGATAGTTTATGCCCTTGAAAAGCTATCGGAAGAGGTGGCCTCCAACCAGTCACTTAAAGAGAGAATCATAAAGAAATTCAAGATAAAAAACACCACGGGTTACAGTCTTAATGCCTTGACTGACTATTCCGACGGTATAGATATTCTCAAGCACCTAATGATTGGTTCCGAAGGGACTCTTGGTTTTATCAGTGACATAACTTTCAATACTGTTACAGAACATCCCAATAAGGCTCTCGCTTTGATGGTCTACCCGGATATAGAGAGTGCCTGCAATGCCGTTATTATTCTAAAAAAAGAGAGTGTTACGGCTGTAGAGATAATGGACAGAGCGGCTTTAAAATCGGTGGACTCCGCCAAAGGTGTACCCGAATATATAAAGGGCCTTCACGAGAAGGCTTGTGCAATTCTGGTTGAGACAAAGGGTGAAACCGGGCAGATTCTGGACGAGAACATCAAGAGTATTCTTGCCAGCGTTGAGCACATTAAGACCGAGCTCCCGGTTGAATTCACAAAAGATAGCGCAAAGCAGGCAAAGCTGTGGAAGATTCGCAAAGAGATCTTCGCCACAGTGGCCGGGATGAGAAAATCCGGCACCACCCCTATCATTGAGGATATCTGCTTCCCTATTAATAAACTTGCTCAGGGAACGCTGGAGCTGATATCTCTTTTTGAAAAACACCGCTACGATGAGGCGGTAATCTTCGGTCACGCTCTTGAGGGAAATCTGCACTTTGTTTTTAACCAGGATTTTCAAAACGAAATTGAGGTTAAACGATATAGCGACTTTATGAACGATATAGTCTCTATGGTTGTAGACAATTACGACGGTTCACTTAAGGCAGAGCACGGTACCGGCAGAAATATGGCTCCGTTTGTTGAGAAGGAGTGGGGAGAGCAGGCATACACACTTATGAAACAGATTAAGGAGCTGTTTGACCCGAAAGGGATACTTAACCCCGGCGTGATTTTAAACAGTGATAAAGAGATTCACCTAAAGAATCTAAAACCGATTCCATCTACAAGAGAGACCGTAGACAGATGTATGGAGTGTGGTTTCTGTGAAGGTACCTGTGTCTCCGAAGGGTTTACCCTCTCTCCGAGAATGAGAATAGTTGTCTATAAAGAGATGGAGCGACTTAAAGCTACGGGTGAAGAGCCACACCGCTGTGCAGAGCTGCACAAACTATATGAGTATGCAGGTCTTGACACCTGTGCCACAGATAGCCTCTGTTATGTTAAATGCCCGCTCGATATAGATACCGGTAAATTGGTAAAAGAGCTTCGCCACGAAGGGCACAGCAAAAGAGCAGAGAAAATTGCACTATCTGTCGCAAATAGTATGGGAGGAGTAACAACAGGAATGAGATTGGGTTTGGATACTTTCTACTATCTGCGATTATTGACCGGTAAAACAATATTTGGATCTGTCGCTACAGGAGTTCATAAGATCTCCGGTGGACTAGTACCACTCTGGAATCCATACTTCCCTAAAGGATCTAAAAAGATATCCAATAAAAGCATAGTTGCTTCACAGCTTGCCACACGAGAGATTTCAACAATAAAGGATACTGAACCCGGGGATAGCGTAAACAACAACTCAGTGGTCTATTTTCCATCCTGCATTACCCGCAGTATGGGTCTCTCCAGGGAGATGTCGGGTGAGGCAGAGGTTACAAAAATTACGGAGAGGCTCCTCAAAAGAGCAGGATATAGAGTTATCTACCCTTCCGGGCTTAACTCTCTGTGTTGCGGAATGGCCTTCTCAAGTAAAGGGTTTGTAGAAGCCGGAAGAGAGTCATCTGACAAACTTGAGAGAGCACTTTTTGATGCCTCAGATGGCGGAAAAATACCAATCTTGTGCGATATGAGCCCTTGCCTGTACACAATGCAGAGTAACTTTGGTGAGAGGCTTAAGCTATACGAACCTGCCGAATTCATATCAAAGTTTGTTCTGGATAAACTTGATGTGAAGAAACTGGATAGAAAGATCTCTGTGTTTGCAGTTTGCAGCGCCAAAAAGATGGAGGTAGACCAATATCTGTACGATATTGCTAAACGATGTGCCAGGGAAGTTGTTATAATTGACAGTAACTGCTGCGGCTTTGCCGGTGACAGGGGATTTTTGCTGCCGGAGCTCAACAAACACGGGTTGAGAGATCTTCGCCGCCAAAGCGATGGTTGCTCACAAGGATATGCAACCAGCCGCACCTGTGAGATAGGGCTCTCAAACCATAGCGGAATAACCTACTCTTCAATTGTATATCTTGTAGAGGAGGCCAGCAGTTATGTAGTTTTATAGTAATCTCAACTATTGACAGAGATTACTGGAAATCAATTCACTTAAGTGAAATTGTTAGAGTTTAATTATTAACGTTATTTGACAACATTAATATGTTCAAAAGTCTGAAAGAGTTTACAGATCTCCTTGAGTCAAAAGGAGAGCTTATAAGAATAAAGGAGTTTACAGATCCTGTTCTGGAGATTGCAGAGATCACAGACAGGGTGAGCAAACAGCCGGGTGGCGGCAAAGCGCTTCTGTTTGAGAATACCGGAACCCAGTTTCCCGTACTTACCAATATGATGGGCTCTCAGAGCAGAGTTGCCCTGGCCCTAGGTATTAACAGCTTTAGTGAGATTACAGATTATATGGATAATCTTATGAAGGAGTTGATGCAAGAGCGAGGGTCACTGCTTGAAAAACTAAAACTTCTGCCCCACCTTAGAGAAGCTGCCGGGTGGCTTCCCAAAAAATTCAAAGGGCACGCCCCTTGTCAGGAGTCGGTTCTGTTTAAACCGGAACTTAGCAGGCTCCCTATTTTAAAATGCTGGCCGGGCGATGGCGGTCGTTTCATAACTCTGCCAATGGTTCATACCAAAGACCCCGAGACGGGGATCAAAAACCTTGGTATGTATCGTATGCAGGTACTATCCGAAGAGAGTACAGGAATGCACTGGCACAGGCATAAAACCGGTGCAAAGCACTTTTCTAGATGCAAAAGCGGACAGTTTCCCGTTGCAATCACTCTTGGCGGAGATCCTGTTTATACATATGCGGCAACAGCCCCGCTTCCGGAGGGGATAGATGAGTATCTATTCGCCGGTTTTCTAAGAAACAGAGCTGTTCAACTTACAGATTGCCTTACCCAGCCGCTTCAGGTACCTGCAGATTGCGATTTTGTTATAGAAGGTTATATAGAAAAGAGTGAACAACTTGTTGTTGAAGGCCCGTTCGGCGACCACACAGGATTTTACTCACTTGAAGATCTTTATCCAAAACTCCATATCACCTGTATCTCTCATAAAAAAGATGCGATCTATCCTGCTACACTGGTGGGAATCCCCCCTCAGGAGGACAAATACATCGCAATTGCAACCGAAAAGATATTCCTTACTCCTATTCAGCTGACAATGGTTCCCGAGATATTGGATCTACATCTGCCGGAAGAGGGTGTCGGACACAACATCGCTGTTGTTAAGATAGATAAGAGTTATCCCGGGCAGGCTATTAAGGTTGCACACGCACTTTGGGGAGCAGGGCAGATGATGTTCAACAAAATAATGATTATCACTGACAGAGATATAGATATTCGTAACAAAGAGCAGCTTTGGGAGGTAATTGGCGATAATTACATCCCAAGACGAGACACACACTTTAGCCGGGGTCCACTGGATGTTCTTGACCACGCAGCTCCACAGTGCGGTTTCGGAGGGAAGGTGATGTTTGATGCAACCCTAAAACTCCCAGAAGAGCTGGGCTCCTATCCCGGGACAAAATCTGCCGGTGTGGCGCCACTCTATTTTACTCACTCAAATAAAGATGTGCAAGGGCTCATTAATATATTGATAGACCCAATAATTCCTCTGGATGACCAATACACACTTTTATGGATTTGGGGAAGTAACTGTGACCCGATAAGAGACTCCCGGTTTGAAGGAGAGCTCCTTGTTATGGATAGCAAAACCAAAGTTAAAGGCAAAGATGGGTTTACCCGTGACTGGCCCGAATTCGCGCTCTCTTCCAACGAAACTATTGAGACCGTAGATAAAAAATGGGCTTCACTCGGGATTGGAGATTTTATTCACTCTCCTTCATTAAAATTCATAAAAAAGTGAGGTTGATATCTAAATAGATTGATAGTATAGATTTTATTAAAGGATTTGTTATAATTTTCATATTTTTGACCCAAACAGAATATTTAAGCAAGTTTAAGAGCCTGATAGATGATAATTGAGAGTATAGTAAAAGGGTTCATAGTCGGAATAGGTGCCTCCATACCACTTGGTCCGCTCGGGGTAATGTGTGTTCAAAAGACCCTGAGCAAAGGGAGAATATCAGGTATAATAACAGGACTGGGAGCCTCTGTTACCGATACAATATTCGCCTCTTTTGCCATACTCAGTCTCGCTCTCATTCAAGAGTTCGTGCGTGATAATGAGGTCTCCGTACTCTTTTACGGTGGGCTGGCTGTAATTATCATCGGTCTTAAAATCTTTCTTACAAACCCGGTTAAACAGATACGCCGCAACAGAGGGGGTAAGAAACTCTTTGAAGATTTCCTCTCATCAATAATAATGACCATAACCAATCCAGGGGCTGTATTTCTTATTCTGGGGTTGTTTGCGTTTGTGGGGCTTGATGTGGACGGCAGCTCCTCCGGAGATGTTATCTTCGCAGCTCTATTAGGGGTATTTCTTGGTGCAAACGCCTGGTGGATAATTCTTAGTACATCCATAAATATTTTCAGGAATAGATTTCGTCTTAAGCAACTCCTTATGATTAACCGGGTTGCCGGAGTGATAATAATGGTGCTGGGGTTCTTCTCGGTTGCAGAGGGGAGCTGGAGGTTTATTATGTCATATTTCTCGTAGCACTATTTTTGCATCTAATTTTTGCATACCTTTGCACCACTTTCAAATGGGGATGTTTTGGTTTTGACAGCATTCACAATCGGAAGGTAAGCACGTCGAGCGTTGTATCCCCGGCTCGTAAATCCCGGAGGACAAGCCATAACAGGCAATAACAACTTAGCACTCGCTGCGTAATTAGGCTCTGCCTGATTCCTTAATTGCCACCGGCCAGGTCCGGTCGCGACGAGTATCCCGCCGATCTTTGCGCCGTCTATGTTTCGGTATATGGGGTATCATTAAAGTACGGATGCGGAGATCTACGCCTCTAAAATCTCCTAAGTATTAAGAGGATAAGCCTTAAGTGGCCTGCCTTTCGGCAGCTTAAGGACCAAAATCGTAGAGAGGATAAGCGTGTAGAAAGTCTTTGGATGGTTTGTTTGGACGGCGGTTCGAATCCGCCCATCTCCACAAAAAGAGGTTGCCCGACCCGGCAGCCTCTTTTCATTTAAATCTTACATGATTGGGACGGGGGTCTGGTAAGCACGGAAAATCCTCCCCACCTTCGGCGGGTCCCCTCCCTTTTCGGGAGCCAATGTTTTCCTTTGCTGATACTCCCCCCGTTTGCATTTAATATTTACTCTAAAACTTAGAGGCTGCCGGCTTCGGGCTCTTTTTATGGGATGGAGATTCTTGGGGGTTATTGATGATGTTTTTGGAGAGTTATCATCGCGGAAAATCCTCCCCAACTGCGTTGGGTCCCCTCCCTTTTCGGGAGCCAATGTTTTCCTTTGCTGATACTCCCCCCGTTTGCATTTAATATTTACTCTAAAACTTAGAGGCTGCCGACTTCGGGCTCTTTTTGCGGAATAGGTAGGTTTGGGGTGTGGAATTTTGAAGATTTTTTGAAAAAATTTCATAAAATTTTCAGGGTGAGGATGTAAGTGGTGATATGGCTCTTTTCCTATGCTTGATTGAGATTCGTGATTTTTTAGGTGTCTAAAATTGGTCTTTTTTATAAGGTTAGGCGGTTTTATACCAATAAAAAAATTTGCGTAAATAAGGTAAAAATCATATATTTATTACCTAAAATTTGAGGATAAATTCCTCATTATAAAACTATAATATGAACTTAGTTTTTAAACGTATTTCTGATTTAAAAGGTGTACAAGCCATCTATAACTGTAGACTAAATATAATTTTTCACAAGTGTCCACTAAAGTTTTTATAAATGATTTAGTTTTCAAATTTATATAATATAACTTCTGAAATACAGATAATTATGTTTTTACATCTCTACGAACCTCCAGAAATTTAAAATTTATTTTTCAAATCGTCACCGAACAAAAACGCTTCTAAATAACTGATATATAATGATTCCAAAGAATATAACTGTATTTTTAGTGGACACTAATGACAATAGATATCAAATGATTGGGAGTTGTATTTCTAAAACTGTTTAATTACTTGTTAAATAAAAATTAACGGAATACCTTTATATTAAGATTTCTATGAAAAGTTGTTATCTCTTTTTATGATTTAACTAGAGCTTTATATGAGGGGCTTAGTCTTATTCGTATTATTCTTTCTCCTTACGGCTGTTTCTACAGCTCAGGTGAAGATTGATTCGACTTATGCCATTGGCCCAAACGGGCTTTTGATAAAGGTTGTCGACTCAACTAGAAGGATGGCTCTTCCCGGAGCTTATGTCAAATTAATATATGGAAAGGACACTTCAAACCTGTCAACAGACCAATTAGGCATGACGAGATACAGAAAAGAGGTTAAGGACAGTATTGGATTAACCGTCAGTTATCTTGGGTTCAATACATTTTCCGGGAAGGTTAAAGCTGCATATTTGATTACCGTTGCACTTTCAGAAAAGACCTACGGAATCACCGAGGTTATAATAAGAGGAAACATGATTGCTGTAATAAGCAAAGGTGACACTACAAGGTATAATGCGGCAGCATTCAAAACTCTTGTTGGAGACAATATGGCCGAGCTGTTCAAAAAATTTCCGGGTATGGAGTTCAACGGTACAAATCTCACTTTCCGAGGCACAACAATAGAGAGGATAAATATCGACGATAAAAGGCTGTTCAGCAATGACGTTAAACTAGCTCTGGAAAACATACGTGCAGATGATGTCATATCTGTAGATGTGTACAAGGAGAGCACCGACTGGGATAAGCTCAACAATATTGAAAACGGGCGCAAAATGACCGTCGCAAATGTAAAGACCAAGAGCAAACCTAACAGGGTTTTTAATAAGACAGTTACATTAGCCGGTGGTCAGGAGATAGATAAAAGCAGCAAGGAAAGACATGAAAAAAAGTATGAGGCGTCGGGGAACACTGTTTTCTCGCAGGTAGGGAAAACAATAACTGCAAATTTATCATATCAAAACACTGCTAGTAACGCGCAATCCAAAAATTTGACGGGGGGATTTAAGTTTACCAGGCTTGTATTCAACAAGCTCAGTTTCATTACAGATAATGTCATTACAAACACAAGAAACTATGTGGAGAATTCATCCGAACAGATTTATTTTCCAAACAATCTCTATACTACAAGGAGCTATTTGAGCGATGTCATCAGCAATGACATAAACAGCAGATTTATATCAAAAAACAGTTTTTCCTTCGCTTTTAGGACAAAAGACGAAGTCAGTTTGGGTTTGAATCTGGACTATAGTGCAAGCAAAAACAACACTTCCAACAATGTACTTGCCACACTTGACGGGGCACAGACTAACAATATGGATCTAATAGGTTATCGTAAAGGAAGTTCCATCAAAACGAGTGGCAATATTAGCTATAAGAAAAAATTTGGGAGTCAGATTTATGGAGTAACTTTCTCGTGTGGTACAAATTTCTCAATATCAGAGCACGACAACAAAGGTTCGAGAGTTGATACAACAACATCTAGTACCTCCAAGCTCTATCTGACCGACTCGGGTAACGGCTGGGAACGCAGTTATGGAACATATATCAATTTACTCATTCCTATAAAGAAAAATATCTCGATGACTGTCAACAATAGTATCGGTTATCGAGATAGCAAGAGCGAACGTACGGCAATAGATATGCTAATAGGTCTTGTAGATACTACTAATACGCATGACTATACCTTCAATTATTTAAAAAACGAATTGTCATTCAGCGTCTCTTTCGGTTCTGCAAGCAATAAATCCTCAGGACATCAGTCGACCACTATCGGAGTAGGCTGGGAGAGGCAGGAGCAACAGCGAGATGAGTTTTTTCCTAAAGATTACTCCATTCCACGGATATACAATATCCCTACAGGCAGGTTGACATCAACATTTAAAATTAAGGGATACCCAATACAGACAATGCTTAACCTCTCAAGCGATCCGTTGCCTCTGGAGTACTTAAGGAATGTGATTGACGATAAGGACCCTACACGGCTGAATGTTGGAAACCCCAACCTTAAAATGCCGGCAAATCTTAAGATTCAATTTGAGGGAAATATACCACTCGACAAAAAAGGCACCTCGGTAACCATATCTGTCAGTGGCAATAATATCCGTAATTATGTTACTACAAAAACCGAATACTTTACTGAGGATACTTACTTACTGCAATACAACTATAATATTGCCAAGGGAGCAACACTTACGACAAGGGAGAATGTCTCTGAATCGTGGAGGCTTTCATCATTTACGAATCTTTCCATGAGATTGTTAGGATCAAATGCTGTATTCTCTTTAGGATATGATTATGAAAAAACACCATCTTATGTAGGGGAGAAGCTATACAATCTAATTGCAAACAGATACTCTTGTGGCTTTAGTTTAAATACCGCATTCTCCTCTGTTTTTGATATGGGATTCAAGTCCTTTGGAGGGATAACTCGATCCTTCAACGGGGCAAGAAGAAATGATTCTTTTATGGGAAATGTCACTGTCTCACCCAGGATCCAGTTAGACAACAGGACTAGGTTGACATTAAGTGGTAACTATTACCACTACGAAAATCGTCAAATGCCTGATACAGAGCGCAACGATTTTATATTGAATTCCTCAATCTATCGCAGGCTTGACAAGAAGGGTAATTTCACACTCAGCTTACAGGTCAACGATATTTTGAAACAGCAAAGTTCCATTGCAATAAACCTTGGGGAAGACTATACAAGTACAATACGTACGCTAATACCCGGCAGATACTGGCTAGTAAAAGCAGAATTTAAGTTTTAGGTAATTTGTTTGTTTAATTAGAGATTGTATCAGTATGTTGGAATATATCCAAGGAATGAAATAATTCTATGTATATAGCTTGTCTTTGGGGTACATCTTCCATTTTCCCATCCAGTAATTGTATTTTCTGTAACATTCATGATTACAGCGACCTCTCTTTGAAGTAAATTAAGATCAAGTCGTTTCTTCCTTATATGATCACCGTAAGATATAATTTCCCTAGGATAAGGCTTGTGACAAGGTTTCTTGGCATTAAGTGTGATTTTGCAGATGGGTGATGAACCCCTGCCCGTGCGGTTTTTATGGCGATTCTGCAGGGAGGTGCACCTGTTCGCCATATATGATAAGTCGCTATGCGGCCAAGGTGTCGGGTCCTTTACTTGATCGAATTGAGATGCG
>Ga0154520_113_pt3 | contig 11068 bp, 8 predicted proteins | sample RifGroE2_FD_105663 | JGI IMG/M metagenome (GOLD analysis project Ga0154520, IMG submission 105663) | Bacteroidetes bacterium GWE2_40_15
GTGGCGGCGTGCACATCTGCCTGCATCTCGCACTCTTATGCGTTTTGTGCGGCCAATATAGATCTTGACTTTGTCCGTTCAACGGAATTTGGCAAGAGCTCGGCTGCCCTCAGGGGGTCGGTGATGTTGGTCGGGCCGCTGCTCACTCGCTTTGGGTTTGCATTTATGCCTAAACCGGGGGGCGATAAGATTGGCCGCAGGCGGCTGGATACCCACCTGATTGGGTTTGAGAAGCTTGGTGCCAAGCTGGATTTTCAACACGAGGGTTCTCAGTTTGAGCTCTCGGCAAAAAGACTTAAGGGTTGCTATATGCTTCTGGATGAGGCATCTGTTACAGGAACCGCAAACATTGTAATGGCAGCTGTGCTTGCACAGGGCACTACAACAATATATAACGCCGCCTGCGAGCCATATCTGCAGCAGTTGTGCAAGATGCTCAACAGGATGGGGGCGAAGATCTCCGGAATAGGCTCAAATCTTCTTACAATAGAGGGTGTAGATTCGCTTGGCTCAACTGAGCATACCATTTTGCCGGATATGATTGAGGTGGGCAGTTTTATCGGGCTTGCTGCTATGACAGCCAGCGAGATAACTATCAAGAATGTGGCCTACGACCAACTTGGAATAATTCCGGATCAGTTTCGCAGGCTCGGAATCAAAATTGAGAGACGTGGAGACGATATCTACATTCCCGCTCACGAACGCTATGAGATTGAGAGTTTTATGGATGGTTCAATAATGACCATTGCAGATGCTCCGTGGCCGGGGCTCACTCCGGATTTACTATCTGTATTTCTGGTTGTTGCGACCCAGGCAAAGGGCTCTGTACTCATTCACCAAAAGATGTTCGAAAGTCGCCTCTTCTTTGTGGATAAACTTATTGATATGGGTGCGCAGATTATTCTTTGTGACCCTCACCGCGCCACCATCATCGGCCACAACAGAGAGTTTTGCCTGAGGGGTACCCGTATGGCTTCGCCCGATATTCGTGCCGGTATTGCGCTTCTCATTGCTGCGATGAGTGCAAAAGGGACAAGTGTTATAGAGAATATTGAGCAGATAGATCGGGGGTATCAGAATATTGACGGCCGCCTCAATGCTCTCGGCGCCAAAATCGAGCGGATTTAGTTTTAAAATAAAACCTTTTTAAGATGGCAAAAAAGAGTTCCAATGCCGAAACCGCACCTCCTCCTAAGGGGGGCGAAGCCGTAAAACTAGTCACAGGCCTGTTCTTTGCCGCCCTAAGTGTATATACACTGGTGGCGCTGCTCTCATACCTTTTTACCTGGGCAGAAGATCAGTCGCTTCTTACCCGGCCGGATGCCTGGAACGCTATTGTACCTGTGGAGAACGGAGCTGGAAAGCTTGGCTTCTTCTGGTCTAACCTTTTGCTCTCCAAACTCTTTGGCCTGGGTGCGTTTATCATTCCATTCTTCTTTGCAGCTGTTGCTATCTACTCTCTTAAAATAAAGAGAATAAGGCTTTTGCGTATATTTTTTCTCACCCTTTACGGTGCCATAATTCTCTCTCTGCTATTCTCTTTTATATTCAGTTTCACAAAGTTTGACGACTGGTTTGGGAATGGTGTGGGAGGTTCTTACGGATACTATGTTAATGAGTGGTTGGTGGGGATGACTGGTCCGGTTGGGGCCGGCGCCCTCATAAGTGTGGTGTTTATAACCTGGCTTATTTTGCTAAACTATAATGTTGTTCTTTGGATTGAGCGCGCAATCTCATCGATATTCCACAGAAAACCAAGAAAAATAAAGATTGTTGCAGATGATTCGGGAGATGCCGTAGACCGCTTTGTATCTGTTGACGGCGTAGAGAGTGAGCCGGATTCTGCAAACGGATCTGCCGGTATTGGTGCCGGGCCGGCAGCATCTGCACCTGCGGCTATGTATGTGAAGGATGTTCCATTTGAAGTTGAGCAGAGCGATAGTGTGGCAGCTAAGGAGCCTTTTGTGGATGACGATGATGTTCTTGAGCTTATAGGTGAAGATGACGATGTGGATAGTGGTGTTGAGGAGGAGGATTTTCTAAAGGATATTCCAAAATCTACACTGGAGACTCTCTTCGACCCAAGGCTGGATCTGCCTAACTACAAGGTGCCTGTGTTGAGCCTGTTGGATGATTACAAAGATAAGATCTACAAAGTTCCGCAGGATGAGCTGGAGAAGAATAACCGCAAGATTGTTAAGACTTTAAGTGATTACAAGATATCCATTGAGCGTATATTTGCGCGTACCGGCCCTACTGTTACTCTGTATGAGATTGTTCCGAGTGCTGGGGTAAGAATTTCGCAAATCAAGCGTCTGGAGGATGATATTGCTCTTTCGCTGGCTGCGCGAGGTGTTCGTATTATTGCCCCGATTCCGGGAACAAATGCGGTGGGTATTGAGGTGGCGAATGACAAGCCGAGCATTGTGCCAATGAAATCGCTTCTGGAAGATACTAAGTTCAGGAACTCTAAGTTTGAGCTGCCTATTGTGATTGGGAGGACAATCTCCAACGAGGCTATGTGCTTTGACCTTGCCAAGATGCCTCACCTGCTGGTGGCAGGGGCAACAGGGCAGGGTAAATCGGTTGGTCTTAATGCCATTATCACATCGCTGCTCTACACAAAACACCCTTCGGAGCTAAAGTTGGTATTGATAGACCCAAAGAAGGTAGAGCTATCTCTCTACTCAAAAATTGAAAGACACTTTTTGGCCAAACTGCCGGATAGTGACGACGCTATTATTACTGATACTCAAAAGGTTGTATATACTCTTAAATCTCTTACAATTGAGATGGATGCCCGTTACGATCTGCTTAAACTGGCCCACGTGCGCACAATCAAGGAGTATAACGAGAAGTTTCTCTCGCGCAGGTTAAACCCGCTCAAGGGACACAGGTATATGCACTTTATTGTTGTGGTTATAGATGAGTTTGCAGATTTGTTAATGACAGCAGGTCGTGAGATTGAGGAGCCGATAGTTCGTCTTGCGCAACTTGCCCGGGCAATTGGTATTCATCTGGTTATTGCGACACAGCGGCCGACCACCAACATTATCACCGGCCTTATTAAGGCAAACTTCCCGGCCCGTATTGCTTTTAGAGTTATCTCCAACATAGATTCACGCACAATTCTGGAGTCGACCGGAGCCAACCAACTGGTCGGCCGCGGCGATATGCTCATCTCTGTAAGTGGCGAGCTCACCCGTGTTCAGTGTGCATTCATAGATACAGTAGAGGTGGAGAGAATCACTGAGTTTATCGGTTCTCAGCAGGGGTACGCTTCGGCACACTATTTGCCTGAGTATACCGGTGAGGAGGGAGATGTCTCGGCGGCAGGTGAAGTTGATCTCGGTAAAAGGGATAAGCTCTTTGATGAGGCTGCAAAACTGGTGGTTCAGTATCAGCAGGGCTCTACATCTTTAATACAAAGGCGTATGAATCTTGGATACAACCGTGCCGGAAGGATAATGGATCAGCTGGAAGCAGCAGGTATCGTTGGCCCTTCGGAGGGTAGCAAAGCCCGCCAGGTGCACATCACCGACTTTAGATCGCTGGACAAAATACTCGCTTCGCTGGATTAATATGAGGTATTTCCTAAGTTTATTTGTAATGCTCTTCACCTTGGCCGCTTTTGGGCAGGGTGCAGATTTTTCAATCTATAATGTTTCGTCTGTAACCAAGGATGCTCCTACAACAACAGATCTGCTCTCAAAGATGAGAGCGGCAATCAAGCAGCACTCTGCAATAGAGGTTACTTTTAATATGAGTGCCAAATCTGCACAAGGGGAGATTCTCGGAGAGTTTGCTGGTATTGTTCAGGCTCAGGGGAACGCTTTTAAGATGGTTAATCCGCAACTGGAGCTATTTTGTGACGGTAAGTCTAAATGGATTCTCAGCACCGAAATTGATGAACTTACAATCTTTCCCAACGACACTTCAGATACAGATCTTATAGAAAATCCGATAGGTTTTCTAACATCACTGGGCACCCAGACAAGTAGTTACAGTTACTCTGCACGGTTAAAGGAGAGCAACGGCAACTGGGTTGTGGAGTTGATTCCTTCAAACAAAAAGATGCCCTACAAGAGTGTGTTGGTGGGTATAGACAAGAGTAGTAACCTACCCGTGAAGATTGAGTACACTTCAAAGGATGGTAGTAGTTATATTGTTGTGATTAAGTCTTTTAAGCCATCATCGGGATGGCCTGAGAGCAATTTTATCTTCCCCACTTCTCGAATGAAGGGGCTGGTGGTTACAGATTTAAGGTAACTCCGGATTTTTCAAATACCTCTATAATTGAAGGGTAGGTGTTGTTCAGATAGTTTTTCAACTCCTCTTTATCTACCCAAATAGCGTGTTCGATATCTTCATCTGCCTGCGGTGTGGTCTCTATGCCGTTGCCGGTGTAGTCCATCTTGAACCAGCTGGTGCATTTAATCCAGAATTTATCGTATCGGCGGTATGTGTGGTAGGTGTCGCAAAGGTGCTCTTTTATCTGCAGATGGTTAACCCCGCACTCCTCCTGAACCTCTCGTATTGCACTGCTGCGGATATCCTCCCAGGGCTCCTGTTTCCCTTTTGGAAGGTCCCATCTGCCGTGGCGGAAAATAATAAGATATTGCCCTTTTGAGTTTGTTACAAGGCCGCCGCCCGCACAGATATGTGTAAGGTTTGAGCAGAGTTGTGTAAAGGTTTCGTTCTCTTGTTTGGTTGGGATGTATAGTTTGCAAATGTGCGGGCTTCTATCGAACATCTCGGGCAAATTGACTATCTCTGTGATGCTTGCCGGGCTGTAGAGTACTGCATTTGGGTCGTTTAGAGGTTGCTCCGCAAGTGAGCATACCGCCAGACTGCGATTTTCGAAGTAGATGCTATACATTAAAAAGAGGATTGTTTTTACTATCTTTGTGCAAAGATACTTATTTTTTTATGGAGTCTACAGAAAAAATTGTTGCAAAGCAGCTGTTGGAAATTAAAGCAGTTATGTTAAATGTGGAGAAGCCCTTTACCTGGGCTTCCGGATGGAAATCACCCATATATTGTGATAACAGAAAGATTTTATCGTATCCGAAAGCCCGGAAAATTATATATAAAGGTCTGGTTAGATTGATAGAGCAGAACTACGAGAATGTTGATGTTATTGCCGGTGTTGCTACCGGGGCAATTGCCTGGGGAATGTTGGTTGCAGAGGCTTTAGGTAAGCCTTTTATATATGTACGCCCTAAACCTAAGGAGCACGGTACCGGCTCTCAAATTGAGGGTGAACTTCCTCTTAAAGCGAATGTGGTTGTGGTTGAAGATCTTATCTCTACCGGCGGGAGCTCACTATCTGCAGTGGAGGCTCTAAACAAAGCGGGTGCAAATGTTCTTGGAATGGTTGCAATATTCTCATACAACTTCAACAAATCCAGGCGTGCTTTTGAGTACGGGAATGTCGAACTGAGAACTCTTACAAATTACGATACTCTCATTAACGAGGCCGTATCTTGTAAATATATCGCTAACAGCGATCTTGAGACTTTGCAGGACTGGAGATACCAGCCCGAAGTTTGGGGAAATAGTTAGAAACTTATTTTTAAAACAGATGGCAAACACACATATAGAGGGACGGGTCGTTAGAGTTGCTCGTCCTGCCGATATCCTCTATTCGCTCTTTACAGATCTTACCAACTTTACCCGTAAGGTGCCTGCAGATATCTCTAACATCAATGCAGATACGTCTAACATCAATGCAGATATCCCTAATATGCCTGATATCCCTGCAGATATGCGCAATATGCTTGCAGATATGCAGGACAAGGCAGACGTAAGGGCAACTCCGGATACCCTGCTTGCCAAAGTTCAGGGGTTTGAGATTGGTATAAAGATTTGCGAAAGAACCCCTTTCACCCGCATCCGTTACGAGCAGTACGGCTCAACGCCCATTCCGTTTACCTTTACCGTGCTTCTAAACGATCTTGGCACCGGCACATCAGATTTTCAGCTGATTATGGACTCCGAGCTCTCCGGAATGTTCAAGATGATGCTTGGCGGCAAACTGCAGGAGATTGTGGACAAAGTTACAGACGGAATTGAGCGCGCGCTGGGAGTTTAACTGGCAGAGTTTTGTGAAACTCTCAGGTTATCAGATATATACAAATATGGTTTTGAAAAATTAACAAGATTATAATTTTTAATTCAATGATTAAGAACTACTTACACAAAAGTCTGTCAGTTCACTTTTCACCAAATATAATCAATATGAAAAATTTTTTACCAATAATACTCACACTGGCAATGAGCAGCACAACTTTATCTGTATCAGGTAGCGCACCAGCACCCGGCGGCAAGCATCTGAAACACTCAATAATTCCTGAGCCGCAAGTGGTTGTCCCGCTTGATGGCGCGAAGTTTAAAATTGATTCGAAGAGCGTGATAGTGGCAATTGGTTGCGAGGAGATGAACTCTGCAACTTTTTTAAAGAGCTATCTGCAAAGATATTACGGAGTTGATGTGGTTGTGGTGGATAAGCTTCCGGCCAGGGAGAGCGACCGCAAGGCTATCAGCTCTGTCATTCAGCTAAATTTAAGGCAATTGGCAGGCATAGATCCTATGCCAAATTTCGGTTACGACCTTGCCGACCTAAAGAGGGAGGGGGCCTACCATCTGCAGGTTGGTGCTTCACAGGCGACACTCACGGGAGCCAACCCCTCCGGCCTATTCTACGCAATCCAGACCCTGATTCAGTTGCTGCCCGTTCCCGCCGACCAAAACATCACCGCAATTACCCCAAATTCTGCGACAGCTTCATCTGCAAAAACCTCTATTTCAGGCAATTCTTTGTATCTGCCTCAAATTCTTGTGGTGGACTTCCCGCGGTTTGAGTACCGGGGTATGCATCTGGATGTGGTAAGGCACATATATTCAGTAGATTATGTGAAACAATATATAGATTATCTGGCTCTGCACAAGATGAACTATTTTCACTGGCACCTTACAGACGACCAGGGTTGGAGAATGGAGAGTAAAAGTCACCCGCTGCTCAATGAGATTGGCTCCTGGAGGGCCGGCACGATTATCGGAATTTTTCCCGGAACCGGCGTAGACAGCACTCGTTACGGTGGGTTCTACACAATTGCGCAGATGAAGGAGATTGTGGAGTACGCTGCGCAGCGCTATATCACTGTGGTTCCGGAAATTGACGTGCCGGGCCACTCGATGGCAATCATTGCAACATATCCGCACTTTAGCACAACCCCGGAAATTCCGAAACAACCTGCAATAACCTGGGGCATCTATAACCGCCAGAACAATGTGCTTGCTCCGTCGGAGGAGGTTTTCAAGTTTCTGGAGGATGTTTTCAACGAGTTGATGGATGTCTTTCCCGGCAAGTATATCCATATCGGTGCAGATGAGTGCGCCAAAAAGTGGTGGGAGGAGTCTGCTAAAACTCAGGAGTTTATGCTTAAATATGGCTTGAAGGACGAGAATGAACTGCAAAAGTATTTTGCAAAGCGTATTGCAGATATTGTTCACGCTCGCGGTCGTGAGTTTATTGGCTGGGACGAGATGCTGGACGATGGTTTAGTTAAAGGTGCAGTGGTGATGAGCTGGCGAAATGTTGAGAATGGCATCAAGGCTGCAGAGCTTGGCCATAAGGCGATTATGACACCTATAAAATATAGCTACTTTAATGTGGCTCAAAAGCGTGACGAGGATACCCTTTGCCACAGAGCCTGGTTTGCACCGGTAGACTCAGTCTATCTCTTTGAACCGGTTCCTGCAGATGTTCCTGCATCGGTAGCTGCCAATATCATTGGAGGTCAGGGGTGTATGTGGACAGAATACTTTCCTCACAAACAGCGTCTGGAGTACGGAATCTTCCCTCGCTTTTCTGCACTGGCAGAGGTCTACTGGACCCTTCCGGCCAACAAAAACTGGCCAAAATTCCAACTCAAGCTTGTAGATCAATTTGACCGATACGACCTGTGGGGAGCCAACTACTCCACAGAGATTTTCCGCTCCGCCGGCTTCGACCGAAACCGTTATTAACACCCCAGAAATTGACAATAGTAGCTTACTAACAATTTATTAATAGCCCAATAATTTGGAGAAGCGAGTACTTCCAAACAAATTTCAAGACTATCTGCTGGAGGCGGCAGGTAGCGACAGGACACCAATAATCATGGACGCTCTTGAGAGTACGACCCCATCTGTATCCATCCGCTTAAACCCATTGAAGCCTCTCTCCGTAAAGGTAGATTCTATTGTTAATGAGGCAATTAATATCGGCGATAAAGTTCCTTGGTGCCCGGATGGCTACTATCTGCCTTCACGACCAAACTTCACGCTGGACCCCGCATTTCACGCCGGCGCCTACTATGTTCAGGAGCCATCGTCAATGTTTTTGGCTCTGCTTAAACCTCTCTTTGCAGATATTTCTCAGCCCAGGGTGCTTGACCTGTGTGCTGCCCCCGGAGGTAAAACCACACATCTTGTCTCAATGCTTCCGTTGGACTCATATATAGTTGCCAATGAGATTGTTAAAAATAGGGTGGCCCCTTTGAAAGAGAATCTTTTAAAGTGGGGGAACCATCGTGTTGAGGTTACCAGCAAGGATGCCTCAGAGGTGGCCTCATATTGCAAAGCTGTGGGCCTGCAGTTCGACTTTATACTTGCAGATGCCCCCTGCTCGGGAGAGGGGATGTTTCGCAAAGACCCTGTCGCAATTAGCGAGTGGAGTGAAGATAATGTGAAAACCTGCGCAGCCCGGCAAAAAAGAATTTTGTCCGACATCTGGCCGGCCCTTGCCCCGGGCGGATATCTGGCCTATTCAACCTGCACCTTCAACATCTACGAAAACGACCAAAATGTGACCTGGATTCAAAAAGAGCTTGGCGCCCGCCTCGTCTCCCTGGAAGAGCTCTATCACAATCACTCTGCCACCAGCTCACCCGACACCATTAACCACTCATCTGACTCTGCCACCAGCTCACCCGGCTCTACCACCCTCTCAGTCGGGCATCTGGAAACACTTCTCAAAAAGTCCGGTGTAGTAAAAGGAGATGCCGGCGGATATCGCCTTTTCCCCGGTTTGGTGCGAGGCGAAGGGCTATTTTTCGCACTCTTCAGAAAAGGGATTAATTCAGATCTGCCAGTCGAAAACGAATCAGTTAAAAACCCTCTTCAAAATTCAAACTATATCGCATCAGGTAAAGACAATATCGCGTCTGGTAATTTGAAGAAACTGCACGATAGAGGCGGCAAATCCCTTGTTAATAAGCAGTTGTCGCCAAAACACTCTTCACCCAAAGGCTTGTCTGCCAAGAATTTATCTCCCAAAGAGTTGTCGGCAAAACACTCTTCATCCCAATTCCTGCCTAATCCGGAAGATGCGCTCTCAATTACCGGTATAAATGATATCCCGAGATTTGAACTTACAAAAGAGACAGCTCTTAAATATCTCGCCCGGCAGTCTATAAAGCTTGAAGGTGCTCCATTGGGCTATCTAATAGTTACTTATGGCGGCCTGCCGCTAGGTTATGTCAAGAATCTGGGCACCCGAGCTAACAATCTTTACCCTATCAATTGGAGGATAAGGAAGAGCTTTGGCAGTGTTTGATGTAAATAAATAGAATACAGTTATTTGCAAAACCCAGTTTTCCATATTTGGAAAACTGGGTTTTGTAATATATTGGTTGTCAATAGCTTTCATCAAACACTGGCAAAGCCCGATTCTGTTTTCCCGCGCAGCGGGTAACACACCTGCGTAGCAGACCACATATTCCAGCGCAATTCTTGGAACGTTTTTTGAGAGTCTGTTTATGAGCAATTTATAAACGATCGAAGAAGCAGAAGATTGCATCAAAATCCATTTCGTTGTTAATTCAATAAAAATATGTCAAGAAGATTAATCTTTTTTGTTTCTGTATTAATGGCTTCGTTAATACAATCTTGCGACTCCAATCCTAGTGTAATTACCTCAAAAATACCTGTGATTGATTTAGAATCTGCAATCGGCTCCGGAAAGGTTTTCAACCTGAGTGATGTAGCTACAGAGATAAAATATATACCTCTGGAGACCAATGATAAGTCGATGATGTCCGATTTTGTTTCTGTGATTTATGAGAAGGGAAGATTCTATGTTATATCACATAGTAATTTCATCATTTTTGACTCTTGTGGCAGACATCAAAAAACTTTTAACAGAACCGGCAGGGGCCCGGAAGAGTATTTGGGGTTTAAATCTTACAATGTAGATCCCGAAACCGGAAACATTTTACTCACTGCATATTGCCAGAATCAAGCATTCTCATTGTTAAGTTACTCTTTGGATGGAGATTTAGTGGATAGACATTCAATTAATATTACACAGGGGAGTATGAGTGATCTCTCTTTTAGATGCCTGGAAGATAAAATATTAACTACATTTAGTGTCTCAATTGAAGATACAACAGAAGTTTTTGCTCAGGTTCACGACTTAAACGGAAATCTTCTTAAATCTCTGAATAAACCCAGTTTAAAAGATTATAAAGATGCTTATGCAAATCTTCCTTCTACCGTTGTCCAAGTCGGAGCAAATGTGAGAACAACATACAGTACGAGATCTACTTTGAGAATGCCACCCAAAGTATATAGATACGAAGATAAAATGAGATTTTTTTTCCCGTTAAGTGATACGATCTTTACTTTAGACAAAGCGCTTAATTTCACTCCTTCGTATGCAATTAAATTTGGTAAGTATAAGAAACCCTCCGAATTAGGTTCCAGTAGTGTAAAAGGAGAGAATGTAACAATAAGTTCGCACAACTTCTTTGAAACCGGCAGTTTTATTCTTACTCAGTTCAACCTTAGGAGTTTTGCCCACGAACCATTTGAGATAGTGACTCAAAATGGAAAGGGGGCTTCAAAAAACACCAAAAGTTTTGCTTTGTACAATAAAAGCAGTGGGAAGCTTACCCTGATGAATGCACCAATACCGGCTAAGCCCGGGTTTAAGGAGGATTTTGAATATGGACCACCATTTTTCCCAAGCTATTTATCTTCACAGATGTATGCCATCTCAATTATCTACCCCGATAAGCTAAAG
>Ga0154520_116_pt1 | contig 1067 bp, 1 predicted proteins | sample RifGroE2_FD_105663 | JGI IMG/M metagenome (GOLD analysis project Ga0154520, IMG submission 105663) | Bacteroidetes bacterium GWE2_40_15
TTCCCGTTTAGATATCCTAAATACGAGCCATCCGGATAGTTCAATGCATATGTAGGCGGCCTAGTTAAGAGAGCAACTACCATAGATCTGTTACCCATACCCCCTGCAGATACCCTGTCGTTAGTACTGTAGGTGTATGAGATATTTGTACCCACTTTAATGAATTCAGATGCGTCAAACTCGGTGTTTGCGCGTGTAGTAAATCTTTTGTATTTAGAGTTTCTGATAATACCCTCCTGATCCAGATACGATGTGCTAAGAGAGTAACGCATTGCTTTAGTTCCTCCCGAAATATTTACTCCAACCTGTTTTTCGTAAGCGGTATTGTACATAAGTGATTGCCAATCTCCATCTCCGCTATTTACAGGGTTAAGTGAGTCTACTACAGTGTAGTGAACTGCTGTCTCCTTTGCTAATCCCATATGGAGGTCGTAGTTTCTGTAACCCTCAAGAATGAACTCTCTCCACTGTCTTGAGTTAAGAACGCTTAGTTTTCTTGTAATGTTGCTGATACCGAATGATGAGAATAGATTGATTGAGGCCTTCCCCTCTTTTCCCCTTTTTGTTGTGATGAGTACTACTCCATTGGCAGCTCTGGATCCGTAGATTGAAGAGGATGCAGCATCCTTTAAAACCTCAATTGACTCGATATCCCCCGGGCTGAGATATGAGAGAGGATTTAAGCCGTGTTCGTCGTCTACATTTAGTAGTGAAGTAGATGTAGTCTCGATTGGAATTCCATCGACAACATAAAGCGGGCTGTTACCCGAGTTAAGTGAAGATGCTCCGCGAACACGAATTTGCATACTTGAGCCGGGTGCACCCGAGCTCGAGATAATCTGTACCCCGGCAACTTTTCCCTGCATTGCTGTCAAGACGTCTTTGACAGGGTTAGATTCCAGGTCTTTACTGCTTATAGAGGCGATTGAACCGGTAAGATCTCTCTTCCGTTTTGTACCGTATCCAATTACTACCAACTCGTCAAGTACGCTGGCATCATCCTGAAGGACGATATTTCCACCGGTAAGTTCTGCAGCGGGGAGCTCTCTGGTCTTATAGCCCAGACA